>Ga0079998_127592_pt1 | contig 50148 bp, 47 predicted proteins | sample PerSpoBPS_BMetaG_FD_69201 | JGI IMG/M metagenome (GOLD analysis project Ga0079998, IMG submission 69201) | Thermal spring microbial communities from Yellowstone National Park, Wyoming, USA - Perpetual Spouter B (PS_B) MetaG (SPADES assembly)... | ecosystem: Environmental > Aquatic > Thermal...
GAGCCCTTAATAACCCTTGTTGGCTCCATGGATATTGCTCCCTATATCTCTCGTAGAATACCCTGTGTAGTGTTTCTTAGGAGGCTTTATGATCTAATGCATACCTAACCATCTCTTTAATCATAGCTTTTAGCCGTTCTACAATCTCCCCAAGAGCCTCTCTAGAGGGCCTGTCAGCATAGCAATCCAGCAAAACAGCTCTACGAAGAACCTTGAAAAGCTTCTCCAAGACACAGATCCCTCATATACCAAATACAAGCATCCAGGATATTAAAACCTATAATGGGTTAGTAATAGTGCGCACCCCTCCCCTAGCCATCCCAATAAGCTTCCTCAACCCCCCTTCCAAACCCTAGCAAACCCCTTACTAAGATAACGCCCCCCATGCCAACTCCAAGTATTTACATAATTTAAACTTACCGTCAGTTCTGTAACAGCCTTCTCAGGAGACATCGAGATCTTAAAGGTGGAATGTATAGAGCAATCTTAGGGATAAGACCCCTTGACTAGGACTAGGTTTTTTGCTAGATTTTGCTGCTTTTGACCCTAGATCTTTTGGACAAAGATATTTCTTAGAACCTAAATACTTATATTAGAGAGGTAAGTTTCGTGAAAATAGGGATCTACTTCAAACGATTCTCGAGATTAGCTTCGGAGGTTGCTTTAAAGGTTGCGGAAGAGTGTTTTAAAAGAAAATTAGAGGTATATATAGAGAAAACGCTAGTAGATCAGAAAGAGGTTGAGAACAGGGATGTGGTGGAGCTGGTGGTGAAACATAGTGTAGGTGTCTTTATGCTTGAAGATCCCGAGGTGGATGTGGTGGCTGTGATCGGAGGCGATGGAACAGTGCTTAGGGCTTTTCACATGCTAGGAAACCCGAGAATACCTATTATGACTATTAGAATGGGTAGGAGGGGGTATCTATTAGATGTAACACCCATAGAGATCCCAGATCGAATTGAGGATCTTGCGAGGGGTAGATATAAAATAGTAGAGTATCTGAGGCTAGGCGTAAAGGATCTAGAGATAAGCCCTCCCCCAGCTCTAAATGAAGTCGCTATAGTCTCTATAGGCATTGGCAGGTCTAAAGTGGTTAGATTAAAGATCTATAAAGGTGACAAGCCTCTCTATTTCATGGAGGGCGATGGCATAATAATAGCAACACCAATAGGATCTACAGCCTACTCAATGGCTGCTGGAGGCCCTATACTAGATCACAATTTAAAAGGGTTTGTAGTGACCCCTCTAGCCCCTGTCCAAACATGGCTGAGGCCTGTGGTGGTTGATATGAACTCGAAGATCAGGGTATCGATCTCTGAGGATTCGCCAGAGGCATATATAATTATAGATGGTCAGTTTACAACAAAGCTTCAGCCCGGGTCATCGATTACCGTGGAGAAATACCCAGACCCAGCGAGGGTCATTAGATTCCACGATATAGATAGCGCCTACGATAGGCTGTTCATGAGGCAATAGAGAGTATTAAAAACCCGTAGCCGCAAGGCGATCCTCTCTTGGAGCATACACGCATAGAATTGAAGATCGTTGTAGACACGGCAGGCTTTCTAGCTGGCTATATCTCCACAATCTATGGTGCAAAGGTCTATACAGTTAAGGAGGTTATCGATGAAGTGAAAGATGTTGAAAGCAGGGAAAGGCTGGAGCTCATGCTAGGTGCTGGCAAGGTGGAAGTGTGTGAGCCGACAAGCGAGAATATAGAGAAGGCTAGGGCGGTGGCTAGTAGTGAGAAAATCTTAGAGGCTCTATCTGAAGCGGATCAGAAGCTCTTAGCCCTGGCAATTGAATTGAAGGAGAAGGGATATAACGTGATGCTAGTAACCGATGATAGCTATTTACATGCATTAGCAAAGAAGCTGGGGATCTTGAGTAAAGGGGTCAGGAGAGAGTCTCCTAAGAAATTTAGACCTAGGATCTATATGTGTAGAGTTTGTGGCTATTCATCCGTGAGGAGGATCGATAAGTGCCCGTCATGTGGTTCAACCATTAAGATTGTCTAGTAGTCTTGGGATAATATAATTTTGATCACAAGTCACAAGCTACGTCCCTTCCGTAAGACTATCCGATAGATCCTGGATCTTGAACAGATTTTTGATAAACGAACAAACCTCGTCTTTCAAGGCATGTAGTGTTAGCTTTTAAGTTTCTGGATGTAGTTTGTTGTAGAGGTCGAGAGTGTCTCCCTCTGTGAATGAGGTGCTTGGAATGATGATCCAAGGGGATGATTCCCCGATCTATACCTACAGAGAGGCACCCCGAATCCCTCCGAGCCCTAAAAGAGGAGATCGAAGAAAGGCCTAGCGATAACTGGAGAACTGTTAGGCTAAGGCTACTACCATCAGGAAGTGAGCATGAGAGCCTCATGGGTGTTAGTTTAGCATGTGCTAAGCTTTTCAACGAGCCCAACTATGGGAAGAGGCAGGCATTCTTCAAAGGTGAGCTAAGAAGAACTATGAGATTAATAAAAGTACTACAAGTATAATGAGGTTCTAGGCGTTAATGCTCAGGCTGTTATTCAGAAGAGTGATGAGGCTTGGAATGCTTTCTTCAAGCAACTGGATCTGAAGAAACAGTGCAGGCTACCTCCGAATATCAAGAAAGTTTCTCCACCAGGCTATTGGAAGGACAGACTTACTGGTAAGAAGGAGATACGCATATTCGTTAGAAACGATAGATACTACCTAGAGCCCATAGATGAGAACAGGGGCTGCCTGGCTCTAGTGAATTTTGGTTTGAAGATCGGATATGCTGGTAGGATCAAGTGGGAGGGTAGGTAGGGTATGCTTGAGATAGCATATGAGGCTGGTAGGTGGCAGACATACGTACCAATAGAGGTTGGTATGGATCTGCCTAAGTCTAACAGGAGGGGTTATGTTAAGCCTAATTATAGAGATAAAAAGGTGAGATTATAAATCCTAGGAGCACTAAGCAGAGGGATCCTATTGGTGATAAGGAGGCATTCATTGATATGGGTCTTAACTATCTATTCGCTGAGGTAATTACAGACGGTTCGGCTCTGCTCGTTAAGGGTGGATCTATCAAGTCTGAGTATTACTGGTGGAAGAAGGAGATCTCGACATACCTGGCTGTAAGGGATCTGCCTAGGAAGACTGAGCTCCCAAAATGGGTAGAACATCACGAGAGGTGCCTTAAAGCGATATACACTAGGGATGAGAGGCTCAGACATCTCTATATAACAGCTACTAGGTTCCTAGCTGATGAGCCCTATAACAAGGGTGTTAGGAAGCTATACATAGAATACCCCATGATGCTATCACAGAACAATGGCAATTAGTATAATACTAATATTTGGTGGTTCAGAAAGATTACGCTCTGGATTGTGGATGTATTCATGGAAACGGTATAGATGTTGAGCTCATGCCAGAGGATTACACAAGCAAGAAGGCTCGATATGCGGAATCAGACATAAGAACGGCAGAATATACAGAGGGCTATATGTGTGTAGAAAGACTGGGAAGAAGATCAATGCAGGCATAAATGCTGCACCAAACGTAGCAAGAAGACTAGGATACAAAATAAATATAATAGGGAAGATAGAAAGCTACCACATAGCACATAGCAGCGTCAAACCATTAAACCCTCTCCAGAGGGCTAACACACAAGACCCAGAGATTCGAAACCCCGCCCTTTAGAGCGTGAGGGTTGTTTCAGTTTTCATAGTCATTAGCAGTATTTGTATTTGTTGGTGTCTAGGGTTTCTTAATGCTATGAGGTATGCCGATGCTGTATAGCTTCACCATGTTCTCCAGCCTAAGCTTATAAGTATCCAATCCACAGTTATTTTGATGATGAGGTGATATCCCTATGTGTTGGGCATATGGATATCCTCGGAGAGCGATGATGCTCAGAGCTCCCGAGACAGAGGCTCTAGATAGGGCTCTGTCCTAATAGAGCCTAGGGATCCAAGGGTAGATGGGAGCACAGTGCCGCTGGGCTCAACAGCCACCAGTGAGCCCATAGAGATCCTTGGGCCTTTGTAGAGGAGGTGGAAGTCCCCCAATGCCACAGGATCAAAACCCTGTGGATCAGGAAGCAAAGCAATCTCGAAACAAATTAATATCAGCGATAATCATAACCATCGGGGGACAAGCGGTCATTCGCCTCCGCATTTGATTATATTATGTCCTGAGGCTTTTCTAAGCCTATTCATAATAGCAAGTCCGATGCCTCTCTCATAGATACCGAGGGCTATACATAGATCTGCCTTTGTCTTGTCAACCTCTCTAAGCCCCTTATATAGGTTTTTAGCGACTTCATATGGTCTATATATAGAGCCCATTGATATGAACTCCACGCTGAACTTGGAAGCTACATATCTAAACTCTTCATAGCCCAGTAGGCAGGGTTTTAATCCTCTGTCCAGGAGATCCATAACCGCTTTTTCCACACAGGCATCCAGGTTTTCATTGTATTCTATAAGTACTAGTCCCTTATCTGGGGCGTAGTGCCTATGTTTCATACCAGGGGCCAGCGCCTTCTCAGCCTCTCCATATCCTCTTGCGAAGCCGGGTATTACGATCTTCTTCTTGAGGATCTTTTCCAGAACCTCAGGATCTATAGGCCCTGGTCTTAATAGCGTTGGAGGTTCTCTCGTAAGATCTACTATTGTTGATTCTATGCCGAAAAATGTCTCGCCACCATCTATAATTAGATCTACAGAATCGCCTAGATCTTCTATCACATGTTCAGCCCTAGTCGGGCTAGGCTTGCCAGATCTATTAGCGCTCGGAGCCGCTATGGGGCTACCAAGCTCCTCGATCAAACCAAGAGCTACTGGGTGGGCCGGCATCCTAACAGCAACAAGAGGAAGCCCAGCTGTAGTTATATCAGGAACCGTTCTCTTTTTCCTCAGTATAGCTGTAAAGGGACCTGGCCACAGAACCTTAAAATATTCAATAATATCAATATCTACATCCTCGACAACCTCAAACAACATGTTTAAAGAACATATATGCACTATGAGGGGGTTATCGGGAGGCCTCCTCTTTACCTCAAATATCTTCCTAACAGCACTGGGGTTCATGGCATCAGCTCCAAGTCCATAGACGGTTTCTGTGGGGAAAGCCACTAAACCGCCCTTTCTCAGCACTTCCGCAGCATCTCTAAGAACCTCTCTATCGGGATTCAGAGGATCAACAGTAACTACTCTAAACACTAGTTTCCCCTGATAAAATATCCTAAAGAAATAGAAAATACGTTGTTATCACCACACCACTCACCAGAAGAGGCCAGGAATGAATAAGCGTTTCCCTCTAACGGTATTTGATGGTATTTGTGAATACTTGTATTTCCGTTAGCTGGGTTGCACCTAGGCTCGGGATCATCGGCTTCACCCGAGCTGCATGGGCCCCCGTCGAGCCAAACGCCACGGGCCTCCCACCTGAGGATAGGTACTATAGTACTTTATAATATTTATCGCTCCTACAATGTCTCTCTCAACAACCCTGCCATCGGCATATGATATCCTCAATACTATCTTCATAACCTTGTATCTCCAGTTAGCCCCTCACCGCATGCGGATCGCTAGGGGCTATAATCCTCGATCCTCTTCATCGAGAATGGATCCACGCTTGAGGACCCCTTCTCAGATATTCTAACAACATGTATAGGCCTATCCTCGAGAAGCTCTATCAGCTTAGATACACTCCACTGGTGGATCCTATGTCTGAGCTTCTTACTCTTATCCCTCTTCATTCTCTTCTTATCATCATAGATGTCTTCTATAATAACAGCGTTGTTCTTCTCTGCAAGCTTCTCTACGGGGTTCGTGACCTTATAGGGTGTATCCTACTTCCTAGCACCCTTCTTAAGCTTCTTCAATTTCCTCCTAACATCCCTCTCACTGGTGGGTCTCCCTCTGGAGATCCTTTCCCTCCTAACTGAATATGCTATAACAATCTTTCCAAGGCTAGTCTTAATCCTGATAGCCTCAACCAACATGCTACTCCTGAATACGGCTATCGTAACATTATTCTTATTACTGGGATCGTAGGTGATCTCGAAGGGTTTTGAGAATGCTAGGTAAGCAATCACCCTCCCCCTATCAGGTTCTAGCCTGAGTTCGCTTGATAAATTCCAGCCGCTTTAGAGGTATCTATGTAATTGCTTATTATCCCTATACCTCAGCTCTATCAGCCCCTATGGGTTTTGATCCTTATGCTTCCATTTTCGAGCCTCCGATCCTGGTTATCTGGGTAGACTATCTTGACCCTCCTAACCTCTGGCTTTCCTGTGTAAGCTCTACCCCTTTTCCTAGCCTCTCTAAAGCCCTGGCCCTCCTAACAGCATCTCTATAGGAGCCCTTAATAACCCTTGTTGGCTCCATGGATATTGCTCCCTATATCTCTCGTAGAATACCCTGTGTAGTGTTTCTTAGGAGGCTTTATGATCTAATGCATACCTAACCATCTCTTTAATTATATTTTTAAGATGCCCCTCTAGCGGGCTTGTTAGCATAACGATCTAACACAACAACTCTATGTAGAACCTTAAAGAGCTATTCCAACATATCCTAACACTTCTCCACAACTTTACATAACCCTACCATATATCTTCAATGCTAATGATACCACTACATCCACGAAGTTCTCACGATTTATAAGTATTCACAAGTGTTAAAACTTACCGTCAATTCAGCAACAGCCTTAAGAATCTCTATATGAGATTAGAAGCGGTGGCAGGGCTTTGCGGTGTTTAGATCCGTGGGTCATTATTTAAAAAGGGATCTTGGTAATTAATTATTTAGAGGACCTGCTAGGTGTCGCAAGAGTCATCTTCTAAGAATATCCTGGTTAGGAAGGGCGGTGCAGAAGTTAGTGGCAAAGATATAAGGGGGAAATCCCCCATATCAAGGTTAGTAGAGTTCTATGACTCCTTTGCCCAGCTCTATGATAGATTCTTCACTGAGTATTCCCCATTCTATAGGGAGCATTACCTATCTCTTAAGAGTGTTATTGATAGTGTTTTGAGGTATATTCCTAGAGGGTCTCTTGTAGCTGATCTAGGGTGTGGGACGGGTTTTTGGAGTAGCTACTTGGAGAGTAAGGGATACAGTGTGGTTGGAGTAGACTTATCCTCCAGATCTGTCTATGTGCTTAGATCTAGGGGACTTGATGGGCTTGTATCTGATGCAAGGCTAGCTCCTTTCCGGAGGCATGTTTTCGATCTAGTGGTGTCCCTGGGCTCTGTGATCAACCATATTGAGGAGCTGGGGTTATTTCTCAAAAGTGTTAATAGGATCCTTAAGAAGGGAGGATATCTCATTTTTGACTTTGATAATGCCAGTAGCCTTGATAATCTATATGAATCCCTTGCATTCAACAACTCTTCTAGAGAGTATCTCTTATCGCTCATAAGCGGATTTCGCAAGGGGTACAGGTTCTACTGGGATCTGGGGGGTTACTATATAAGAGTATACTCACTTCAAGAGGTTCTGAGAGAATCTAGAGAGAGCGGATTCAAGGTCATCAATATAAAGCCTATACATACATTCACAGCTTTCATACCCTCAAGGATATCTGAGAGGGGCGGTAAGATAGTTACTAAGGTATTTGATGCTCTTCACAGACTAGAGAACATAGGATCCATTCTCCCCTTCTCGTACGTATTATCGGTCTCTACAGCAATTATTCTGAGGAAGATATAGAGCTTATTTAGACAATCGTCGTTATATATTTCAACAACTGGCGAACTTATATACCCCCTATACAAAGTTTAAGAGGTGCTATTATTGTCAACAGAGCCAAAGGCAGGGATCTTAGGGTGGGGTGCTTACGTGCCTCTATATAGATTAAGGGCTTCGGAGATAGCAAGGATCTGGGGGTATGATGAGTCCATAGTAAAATCCCTATGGATCGAGGAGAAGGCTGTCGGCGCCATTGACGAGGATACGATAACGATTGGCTGGGAGGCTTCGAGACACGCCATAGCGAGAGCAGGCATAGAGCCTAAGGACATAGGGGCCGTCTTCGTTGGAACCGAGTCGAAGCCGTATGCTGTAAAGCCTAGCGCAACCATAATAGCTGAGGCTCTGGGTATACCTCCTAGCAAGATGTCCTCAGATCTCGAATTTGCGTGCAGAGCTGCCTCTGAGGCTATAAGGATCAGCATCGGGCTTGTCACTAGTAGCATGGTCAAGGCCACGCTGGTAGTGGGAGCAGATACGGCGCAGGCTTCTCCAGGGGATCTTCTTGAATTCACCGCAAGCAGTGGTGGAGCTGCCTTCGTAATAGGCTCTCCAAAAGAGTCTGCAGCAGTGATCGAGGCCAGCTATAGCTATGTCACAGATACCCCTGATTTCTGGAGAAGAGAGGGCTCCCCCTATCCCGAGCACGGGGAGAGCTTTACTGGGGAGCCGGCGTATTTTAATCATATTATTAATGCTGTGAAGGGGCTTCTAGAGAAGACAGGGCTCAGCTTGTCAGACTTTGACTACGCTGTTTTTCACCAGCCTAATGGCAAGTTCCCGCTGCAGGTGGGGCAGAAGCTAGGTATTCCCAAGGAAAAGATGCTTCAGGGGATTGTAACCCCATATATTGGTAATACATATAACGGCTCTGCTCTCCTCGGGCTTGTAAGGATCCTTGACATTGCTAAGCCGGGCTCGAGGATCCTGCTTGCGCCTTTTGGCAGTGGCGCTGGTGCAGATGCTTTCTCGATAGTTGTTCAAGATCTGATTGAGGAGAAGAGGAAGCTAGCTCCTAGACTAGATGATCTCGTTAATAAGAAAGTATATATACAGTATGGCGAGTATGTCAAATATAGGAGAAAGATTATAAAGCTATGAGGTTATGAGTAATGCCTAAGCATGTGTATATCAATGCTGCTAGCGGTGTCGAGATAGATAGGCACTTCGATAAAGGCTATAAATCCCTAGCGCTAGAGAGCATTAGAAGGATGGAGAAAAGCTTCGGTACTATCGAGCCGGAGGCGCTAGTGATATCGTCTATGTCCCCAGAATCTATGGGGGAGCAAATAGGGCTTGCAGGGGTTCTGGCTGATTATCTTGGGTTGAGGAGGCTCAAGGTCTTCAGAGTTGAGATGGGTGAGGCGAGCGGTCTTGCTGCCCTCATGGCTTCCTATTCGCTGATCGCCTCCGGTCTTGTTAAGAGCGTGCTTGTGCTGGGTGTTGAAAAAGTGGCGGAGCTGGCTACAAGCAGTATAGTGAGGATCTACTCGATGATAGGGGACTCGGAATATATGGGGCTATATAGCATATCCCCGGCATCTGAGGCTTCTATACTTGCTAAGCTCTATATGGCTAGATATGGATATAGCTATGAGGATCTCTTCAGATGGCCTGTGACGATGCATAAGAATGCTACTAGGAATCCCCATGCTCAGCTAAGATTCACTATTAAGGCTGAGTCCTACAAAGATTCGCCCATCATATCTGAGCCTCTGAGGCTTCTAGATGCATATCCATTCGGAGACGGAGCCTCTGCTATATACATGGGCAGCAGACCTAGAGAAGTTGCCATAGAGGTCTCTGGGATAGGGTCTTCTAACGATGTGCATGACGCTGCATCGAGAGAGGATCCGCTCTTCTTCACCTCGGTTCGCGATAGTTTTGAGGAGGCTCTTAAAATGGCTGGGGTGGATAGGGGTTCGGTTAAATATCTAGAGATCCACGATAGCTATACGCCATACCCATATATAATACTAGAATCCATGGGCTTCGTTGAGAGGGGCGAGGCTCCAAAGAGGTTTTCACAAGATACCTCATCAATAGATAGGGTATATGTTAACCTGAGCGGGGGTCTAAAGGCTAGGGGGCATCCTTGGGGTGCTACAGGTATTTACCAGGTATATGAGCTCTTCCAGATCCTTAGTGGCATGTGGGATCCGATAGGCATTGGTACTGTAGATGGCTATGCAGTGGCTCAGAGCATGAATGGCGCAGGCTCCCAGAGTTATATTGCTGCCTTCAGGAGGGTGAGGTAGGTGTCTGCGAGAGACTCTCCCCAGAGGGTTTGGAGGCTAAGAGATACCCTATATAGGATTAGATATGCCAGATGTAGATCCTGTGGTCATTCATTCTACCCGCCCAGAATATCCTGCACTAAGTGCTCTTCGAGGGATATAGAGTTAATGGTATCCAAGGGCCTTGGATCTCTTATAGAATACACCATCCTATACCAAGTATCCTCAAGGCTCCAGGATAGCGCGCCCCTGGTGATCGGCTTGATCAGGCTTGATGAGGGCTTTAATATATATGGACAGATAGTCGACGTGGATCCCAGGGATCTGAGAAAGGGTATGAGGGTTGAGGCTACTCTAAGGAGATTAAGGATTGATGGGGCATCAGGGCTGATCACTTATGGCCTTAAGTTTAGACCATCTTACTAACTATCAATTCCACACTCTATGCAAATATGTAAGGCCCTAAATAAGATGATCCACAATAGAATTGAGGAATGAGGGGTGCTCGGGATGGGGCTCGCTGAGAAAGACAGGTTTCGGGAGATATTGGATAAGATGCACAGGGGAGAAATCAGGTTAAGCGAGTTAGACAATATCGTGGGTAATAAGAATCTAGGGGCTCTCCTCAGGAGGCTATATCTTGAAGAGGCTAAAGGTGTCTCTCTTTCCTCTATAGGATCAACTATAATGGATTTCGAGGAGATAGTTGGTAGAAACATTGAGAACCCGATAGGCGCTACTCAGATCCCCCTCGGTGTTGCGGGGCCGTTGAGAATAGTTGGAGAGCATGTTTCTGGGGACTTCTATATACCCCTAGCGACTACTGAGGGTGCCCTGGTTGCCAGTGTCTCGAGAGGATCTAAGGCGATCACGATGAGCGGAGGCGCTTTTGCAACGGTCTATAGAGATGGCATGACTAGGGCTCCTCTCTTCAAGACTACTAGCGTTAAGAAGGCTGTTGAGCTCTCTAGATGGGTTCTAGAAAATATCGAGAATATTAGGAGGGTTGCGGAGAGCACTACGAGGCATGGCAAACTGGTATCTGTGGAGCCATATATAGCTGGTAACAATGTGTGGCTTAGATTTAGATTCACTACAGGGGATGCTATGGGCATGAACATGGTGACCATAGCCGTTGATAAGGCTGCAAAATATATAGAGGAGAAATTCGGTGAGGCAGAGCTGGTCGCTCTCAGCGGTAATATGTGTGTTGATAAGAAGCCGGCATATATCAACTCAATACTTGGTAGAGGTAAGAGCGTTGTTGCCGAGGCGATTATTAAGAAGGATGTTGTCAGCAGCGTGTTGAAAGCATCGGTAGAGGATATGATCGATGTCAACACCAGGAAAAACCTTCTTGGAACAGCTATGGCTGGGGGTATAGGGTTAAACGCCCATGTGGCTAATATAGTAGCCGCTGTCTTCATCGCGACTGGACAGGATGTTGCGCAGGTTGTTGAGAGCAGCATAGCCTATACCTGGATGGAAGAGACCCAGGACGGGGATCTATATGCATCGGTCACGATGCCGAGCCTTGAGGTAGGTACTGTGGGCGGGGGCTCCTGGCTACCAACCCAGAGGGAGGCTCTATCGCTTCTAGGAGTATATGGACCTGGAGATCCTCCTGGGATCAATGCTGTTAAGTTCGCTGAGATCATAGCTTCTGCGGCTCTTGCCGGTGAAGTGAATCTAGTTGCAGCCTTGGCATCGGATCAGCTGGCTAGGGCTCATGAGAAACTTGGTAGAAAGAGGCATTAGAACTTGTTGCAAGAGGGTCTTGGTTCTTCACAACATGGGCGTGAGGATAGGTGGGTCCCCTTACTAGCCTCTGGCAAGCTTGCTACTGACTATATGCCTATAAAGATATATCAGGAGGTCGCTAGGGAGATGGGAAGAGATCCGGGGTCTGTGGTGATCTCTACGGAGGATCTAAAGCTACTGAGGGAGTTTGTTGTAAGTAGTCCTAGCAAGGATGTAGGGACTCTTATCTCTATCTTGGCATCTTCGATAAGGGCTAGGATAGATCCTGAGGTGGCTAGGGAGACCTATAAGAGGTATCTAGGGGTGGATATTGATCATGAGACAGCGGTCTCCATGATCTCTGAGCTTGTTGCTAAGTGGTGTTTAGAGGCTGCTGATACAATGAACATAGTGAGGATCAGGGGGCATCTTAGATCTTAGAGAGCGCCTCTTCTATATCTTCCACTATATCCTCTATGTTCTCCAGCCCAACAGAGATCCTTACTAGGTTATCTCTTATACCGATCATCTCCCTCTCCTCCCTCGAGTAGTGTCTATGACTCATCGTTGCTGGGTGGCTTACAAGGGTTTCAGGGCCTCCGAATGTGCCCGCTGGTTTCGCTATCTTCAACTCTTTCATGAATCTTAGTGCTGAGTCCACGTCGGCCTTGATCTCTATGCTCACAATTCCTCCGAAGCCCTTGAGGATCTTTCTAGCTATGCTATAGCTTGGATGGCTTTCAAGCCCTGGATAATAGATCTTAGAGATCTTTTTGTTGTTCTCCAGCGATTTTGCAAGCTCCTCAGCATTTCTATTATGCCTCTCCATCCGTATATGGAGTGTTTTGAGACCCCTTATCACTAAGAAAGCTGTGAAGGGATCCATTATCGTTCCGAGGTCGGCTCTTTTCTCCCTTATCTCCTCTACTAGCTCTGGTTCTCCTGCCACTACCCCCCCTATTAGATCGTTGTGCCCTCCCAGATACTTTGAAGCGCTGTGAACTACTATATGTGCTCCAGCCTCTGAGGGCCTCAGATTTATTGGTGTCGGTATTGTGTTGTCAACAACTAAGACGGATCCCAGCTCTCTACATAGCTTCCCCAGCTCAAATATATCTATTACCTTTAGCAGTGGATTTGAAACCGACTCTATGAATACTAGATCGGGTTTCCATCTCTCAACCTCACTTATAATCTCTTCCGGTGACGCCTCTATCAGCTTAAAGCCTATCTTCTCTGAGAGTTCTCTAGCGAGGACTATGGTTCTTGCGAAAATATCCCTCTGGATAACCATTTTAGAGCCCGGCTTTAAAAGGGTGAGGAAAATAGTTGATATAGCTGACATACCCGATGAGAAGGCTACTGCTGATGAGTAACCCTCTATCTCTGCCACCTTCTCCTCCAACGCCGTTACGGTAGGGTTTGCTTCTCTTGAATATAGGTAGATCCTTGCTAGGGAAGGTGTCACAAACCCGGCTGAGAGGTATATAGGGACCTCGAGAGGCTTCTCAGGTACCAATATGTCCTCTCCTGAGTGGATCAGTCTTGTGCCTATGCCCCTGTCCCTCGTAGACCCCCCACCCCCCGGCTTTTCTATTTCTATGCTTTCGGCGAATATAAATATGTTATGTGCTTAGCTTGTTATGGGACGCATCATACCCTTCTCTGGGCCTTATTACTATTTAATATGCATGTAGAAAGACCGGGAAGAAGATCAATGCGGATATAAATGCATCACTAAACATTGCAAGAAGACTAGGGCATAGGATGAGGATAACAAAGGGATAACAAAGAAGATTGAGAGCTACTTAGTAACTCATAACGGTGTCGAGCTATTAATCCCTCGTCAGGGGGCTAGCACCCGAGATCCCACCATGGAAACCCCGCCCCTTAAGGGTGGGGGAGTGGTCATTTTCTGACTGCTATTATCATTAGGTCTCCGACGTTGACCCCTGTGTATCCTGTGTATATGCTTCTTCTGAGTTTTGAGAGTGCTGTGTAGCTATCGTTTTCTTCTAGGTGTTTCTCGATATCTATTCCCATTGTTTCTGCTTCTATTTGTACTAGCCAATCACCTATCCCCCCGGCCGCGGGGCTGATTCCGTCTATCCCATCGCTCCCTATCGAGGCTACTATGCATTCTATGCAATTCTTCAGCTTTGTAGATGCTGAGAGGGCCAGTTCCTGGTTTCTCCCTCCTATCCCGGTGCCCTTAACCTCTACGGTGGTTTCTCCTGATGCTAGTATGATTGCTGGTGGTGCTAGGGGCTCGTCTAGGCTAGCTATTGATTTGGCTATTCCTGCGAGTACCTTGCCTACTTCCCGTGCCTCTCCCTCTATAGCGTTGCTGAGTATTGCTGTGTTGTAGCCTTTCTCCTGGGCTTTTCTCCTCATCTCTCTGAGGCTGTCTATGCTCGAGGCTATTACTATGTTTATCACCTCTTCTAGGTCTCTATCCCCTGGTTTTGGTGTTTCCTCGATTTCTCCTCTACACCCTTTCTCTAGGGTCTTCGATATGTTTTCTGGGATTTCGTGTTTTGCTAGTCTCTTTATCAGTATTTTCTGGGCTTCACAATATGTTGATCTATCTGGTGCTGTGGGTCCCGAGGCTATTACATCTACCGGGTCTCCTATGACGTCGCTCATTATGAGGGTGACTAGCTTCGCCCCCCTAGATCTCAGGTCTTTCCCTAGCCTCCCGCCCTTGACCCTTGATAGGTGTTTCCTCACCGTGTTCATTTCCTCTATGGTTGCTCCAGCTCTTAGAAGGGCCTTTGTTACTTTTGCTATGTCTTTGATCTCGATCCCTTCTAGGGGGATTTCGAAGAGGGAGGAGCCTCCTCCCGATATGAGTAGGACTACTGTGTCTCCTCTTCCTGCTGATCTCAGGGTTTCTAGGAGTTTCTCAGAGGATCTCAGGGTTTCTCTGCCCGGTGTTGGGTGTTCTCCTTCTAGGATCTCGATGTTCCCAGGAAGATCCTTGGCTTCATAGCCTCTTGGAACTATTATTGCCCCTCTCTCCACCCTATCTCCGAGGATCTTTAGCAGTGCTTTCAACATCTTTGCCGAGGCTTTTCCGAAACCCGCCACATAGATCTTCCCCTCAACATATATCCTATGCATATCAATATATATAGCGTCCCCCTCCAGCCTAACGATCCTTGGGAGAGAAGCCTCTGGATCCACGGCCTGCAGACCTTCCTCAAGGATCTCAAGAACATCCCTATGTAAACCACTCCTAGCGACCTCCCAGAAGTTCTTTATATACATCCAGCCGCTTATCCCCTAACTATGATAATCCCTGGAAAATATAGAAGGGGGCTGGAAATACTGATCACCCCCCTCAACTATCCAAGACTCTCGGGGAAATAGTTATAAGCCTCAAAAACCACAATATATTATGGGCTCTCCCCTCCCCGCGATACCCGGCGGCGGCTCGGCCCAACGGGGATGCAACATCCCTGGATGAGGAGCCGGCCTCCAATCGCGGGGACAAGATCACAATAACAAGTGGGGGTCCGAAGCCCCGGGGAAAACTAACCCCGCAAGGCTCGGACCCGACAGAGGCACCCCCAGAACCAGCGCAACACCCCACACCAGGATCCCCCGCGGCCACGCCTTGCGGCCGCGACTCCGCTTGATCCTGGCGGACCCGACCGCTATCGGGGTGGGACTAAGCCATGGGAGTCGTACGCCCCAGAAAGGGGCGTGGCGGACGGCTGCGTAACACGTGGCTAACCTACCCTCGGGACGGGGATAGTCCCGGGAAACTGGGACTAATCCCCGATAGGCGGGGAGGCCTGGAACGGTTCCCCGCCCAAAGGCCCACACCAAGATGTTGGTGTGGGCGCCCGAGGATGGGGCTGCGGCCCATCATGGTAGTTGGCGGGGTAACGGCCCGCCAAGCCGATAACGGGTAGGGGCCGTGAGAGCGGGAGCCCCCAGATGGGCCCTGAGACAAGGGCCCAGGCCCTATGGGGCGCACCAGGCGCGAAACCTCCGCAAATAGGGGGTAGCACATGACCTGACACCCCTAGCGGAATGCGGGAAACCGTGACGGGGTCACCCCGAGTGCCCCGAAGAGGGGCTTTTCCCCGCTGTAAGAAGGCGGGGGAATAAGCGGGGGGCAAGTCTGGTGTCAGCCGCCGCGGTAATACCAGCCCCGCGAGACCGAGGTGTCCCGGGTATATTAGGTATATTATGTCACATTTTAAGTGGAAAAGATTATACTTCTTATTACTTATACCTAGCCGGGACCCTCGGCGCGGATGGTCGGGACGATTATTGGGCCTAAAGCGGCCGTAGCCGGCCCGGTAAGTCCCCGCTGAAATCCTCGGGCTCAACCCGAGGGCGGGCGGGGATACTGCCGGGCTAGAGGGCGGGAGAGGCCGGGGGTAGTCCCGGGGTAGGGGCGAAATCCGATAATCCCGGGAGGACCACCAGATGGCGGGTGCCAGGTTTCCTATAATAGATCATCTACACCCGCCAGGTGAGTGGCGAAGGCGCCCGGCTGGAACGCGCCTGACGGTGAGGGCCGAAAGCCGGGGGAGCGAACCGGATTAGATACCCGGGTAGGCACATGCCGCGGGCTTTATATAAAATTATATACTTTATATTTGGATTTGTTGTAGGTGTTATGGAAATGAGATGTGAAAAAGGCTTATCTGCTAGGAGGATTTCTCAGTGATGGATAGTTTTGATGGATAGTTTGAGGAAAGGGGCATTGCTATAGCTACTGGAGCCGAAGACGAAGTAATGACTTAAGAAGATATAAAGATAGTCATAGCATATGGTGGATCTTCCCGCGGCAGTGTCCCGGAGAGTCCCGGCTGTAAACGATGCGGGCTAGGTGTTGGGCGGACTTAGAGTCCGCCCAGTGCCGCAGGGAAGCCGTTAAGCCCGCCGCCTGGGGAGTACGGCCGCAAGGCTGAAACTTAAAGGAAAGAGTAGGTGGAGGGCTAAATTTAATAATTTGGGTTGGTTTTAAAGCTTCTGCATCGCTTAAGCCCTCCACCTCTCCCTGAATTGGCGGGGGAGCACCACAAGGGGTGGAGCCTGCGGCTTAATTGGAGTCAACGCCGGGAATCTCACCGGGGGCGACAGCAGGATGATGGCCAGGCTGACGACCTTGCCTGACGCGCTGAGAGGAGGTGCATGGCCGTCGCCAGCTCGTGCCGTGAGGTGTCCGGTTAACCCAGGGAGGGAGATTATAGATATATTAAGATTATGGGGGTTCTTGTCGTGAATTGGCTGGAATATCTAGCCGGATACGTGGGAGGTGATAGTTATCTATATTGTTATAAAAGAGATAGAAAGTATTTTGTAAGAATAGCGGATAAAGATGAATCTTCTCTTCTCCTCTTCTCCCTCCCGGGGCCGAAAGTCCGGCAACGAGCGAGACCCCCGCCCCCAGTTGCTACCACCTCCTCCGGGGGGTGGGCACACTGGGGGGACTGCCGCCGTTCAAGGCGGAGGAAGGAGGGGGCCACGGCAGGTCAGCATAGGGATCCGTCTCATATGGGACGATCCCGCTGAAGCCCCGAAAGCCGTGGCTCTGGCGGGTTGTTTTATATATGTTTGCTTTTAATTTAATTGGTCTGTGTAAAGTGTCTGAGGATGAGGAGAATGTGGAGAAACTTGCACATAAAGCTAATAAAAAGATGGATATGAAGTACATATAGACTCACCATTTGCGTAGAAGATAGCTAGTTTATTGTTAAATCCTCATCATAGAGAAAGGATTAAGCTTATTCGTGATAGTAGGTTCTTAGAATCATGAAGTCCGCTGGGGCCACGGCCGGGAAACCCCCGGGCTGCACGCGGGCTACAATGGCGGGGACAGCGGGTTCCGACCCCGAAAGGGGGAGGTAATCCCTCAAACCCCGCCGTGGTTGGGATCGAGGGCTGAAACTCGCCCTCGTGAACGCGGAATCCCTAGTAACCGCGCGTCAACATCGCGCGGTGAATACGTCCCTGCTCCTTGCACACACCGCCCGTCGCTTCACCCGAGCGGGGGCTGGGTGAGGCCTGCTCTCGCTGGGTATTCCCAGCGAGGGTGGGTCGAACCCAGCCTCTGCGAGGGGGGAGAAGTCGTAACAAGGTAGCCGTACCGGAAGGTGCGGCTGGATCACCTCCCCTCGGGGATTCTGGTGTGGGGTATGTAAAGGGTTGGGGGTGCCTCTTCTATGAGGCCCTTTTGGGCTGATTCGCGAGGGGCTTATTGATGAGCCTCTATGAGCGCTGGCAGCCCATAGCATATACCAGGCTGGCTCCTCCCTGGGGGCCATGGCACGACGCCGCGCGGTGGATGACTCGGCTCGGGCGCCGAAGAAGGGCGCGGCAAGCGGCGAAATGCCCGGGGGAGGCGCAGGCAGCCGTCGAACCCGGGATCCCCGAATGGGAACTCCTGCCACGGGCAAACCCGTGGCGTCTGGGGCCTGGCAACCCCAGGCCCTGGACGGGAACCCCCCGAACGGAAACATCTTAGTAGGGGGAGGAAGAGAAATCAATCGAGATCCCCTGAGTAGGGGCGACCGAAAGGGGGACAGCCCAAACCAAACCCGCCGGCGACGAGCCGGTGGGGATGTGGGGTTACAGGGTCCGCGGCTGGGGGTCCGACCCCCAGCGGGCCGACACCAGGTAGCCGAAGTGGGCTGGAAAGCCCCGCCGCAGAGGGTGATAGGCTGGGGCGACGCGGCTAACTTATTATGTTGATCAAGATTAATAGACTTCCTATATGCTGATGGCTGGTATTACTATAATGAGAAAGGAAATATTATGAGAAGTGTTTTTAGCAATCTTGTAAAACATATAGAGAAAGAATAAGAATAAGAGATGAAGTTCCTAGTAAAAGGTTCCTCAAACACATCTCCACTTTAAACAGCTTTAATTCTATTATACTTTTATTGCCGCGTCCCCCAGGTCAAACCCCGTAGGCGAAACCTGGTGGGCCCGTGCCGCGGATCAGAGTACCACGGCTTGGTTTTGCCGTGGGAAGTTGGGGGGCTTCGACCTCCAAGGCTAAATACGTCCCGAGACCGATAGCGAACTGAGTACCGTGAGGGAAAGTTGAAAAGCACCCTGGGAGAGGGGGTGAAAAGAGCCTGAAACCGCGCGGCTACTCATGGCACGGCCCGAAAGGGGTGACTCCCTCCGAAGGAAACCCGGGCGACCGGGGAGTACGAGGAGGGGGGACCGGGGTCGTGCCTTCCGTCTTGAAACACGGGCCGGGGAGTTCACGGCTGTGGCGAGGCTAAGGGGGTCAGCCCCGAAGCCGAAGGGAAACCGACATGCCCGCAGCGGGGTTAATCCCCGTGAGGGGCGGGGTCTGCAAGGGCCTGGAGTCACAGCCGTGAGACCAGAAACCGGGCGATCTAGGCGGGGGCAGGGTGAAGCCGGGGGAAACCCCGGTGGAGGCCCGAAGGGGTGTTGACGTGCAATTCACTCCCATGACCCCCGTCTAGGGGCAAAAGACCAATCTAGCCCGGTGATAGCTGGTTCCCGCCGAAGTGCGTCCCAGCGCAGCCCCGCCGGAGGCTGGTCACGGGGTAGAGCGACGGATTGGAGCGGTATGGAGGGAAACCTCCAGCCGCTCCAGTCCAACTCCGAACCCGTGGCCGCCGTAGATGGCGGGAGTGGGGCTTCCCGGGGTAAGCCTGGGAGCCGAGAGGGGAAAAACCCAGACCGGGGTTAAGGCCCCCAAGTGCCGGCTAAGTGCCAATAGAAGGGCGTCCCGGGCCTTAGACAGCGGGGAGGTGGGCCTAACAGCAGCCATCCTCTAAGGAGTGCGTAACAGCTCACCCGCCGAGGCCCGGGGCCCCGAAGATTGGTCGGGGCTTAAGCCGGCCGCCGAGACCCCGGGGCTCCCTCCCTGTGGGAGGGAGATCCGGTAGGCGGGCGCCGTGGTGGGGCAGAAGCCGGGTCGTGAGATCCGGTGGACCCGCCATGGTTGCGGATCCCGGCGGTAGTAACAGCAAAGAGGGGTGAGAATCCCCTCCGCCGGAAGGGCCAGGGTTCCTCGGCAACGATCATCAGCCGAGGGTTAGCCGGTCCTAAGGCCGCCCGTAACTCGGCGCGGCCGAAAGGGAAAGGGGTTAATATTCCCCTGCCGCGGGGGTAGGCGCGGTAACGCAAGCCCCAGCCCTGACGCCTCAGGGTAGGCCGACCGGGGTAGCCGCCCCGGCTAACCGCTGAAGGCCGTGGAGTGCCGTAACGGCGAGAGACGGCCGAAGGCGGGAATGGGCTCCCGTATGGGGGCTTCGGCTGAGCCCTGGGGCCCATGAAAAGGGGCTGGGGAACGATCCCCCGCGACCGTACCGAGAACCGACACAGGTGCCCCTGGGTGAGGAGCCCAAGGCGGGTGGGGGCTAACCCGGGCTAGGAGAGGAGGGCAGGTATGAGAATTTATATAGTATTAGTTTTTATAGTAAGAAAATATATGTCTCTTTGCAGAGAAGAATAAGCAAGCTATATATCAGCCATGGCTTAAGCGTAGATGTAGAAATTGGTATAACAAATAAAGATCTGGAACTTTATTACGCTTATACTTCCACACCATCCAAGGTTTAATAAGGTTTATGAGTTCCTCAAGCCTGCCCTCCCTCCCCCGTAAGGGAACTCGGCAAATTGGCCCCGTAACTTCGGGAGAGGGTGCGGCGGAAGACTTACAACTGAAAGCCTCGCCCTTTAGGGTGGGGATGGTTATGGTTTATTAGCTTTCTAGGGTTTTGATTTTTTGGAGCCCAGGATGATGGGCTCCTGGGGGAGTTCTGGCCACCCCGACTGCCCCCAGATGACAGATGTAAACCCGAATAGATGGGGGAACCAATGATCCGCCTGAAAGAAATGACGATCAAGATGACGACCTGAAGGCGGGAGAGGAGGTCAGTTGTTCAAAATATCCTTCCTTTTCCTTGCTTCTTCCTTTAACCGTTTTTCTCCAAAGCCCGCCGCGCCCCCCGAAAAGGGGTGCCTGCGGCTCTGGGCTCAGCCTGGAGCCGCAGGTCGCAGTGACCAGGGGGTCCTGACTGTTTAATAAAAACATAGCTCCCCGCAAGCCCGAAAGGGTTTGCACGGGGGGTGAATCCTGGCCACTGGCGGTTCGTGAAACCGGGGTCCAACCCGGCGAAGCGCCGCTGAAGGCCGGGGGTAAACTCGGCCTTCCGCAGGCCGTAAAATTCTTAAAATTCTTAAGCTTACTGTCCTCTAGTGACATGGGTTGTGATAGGGATGAGGCGTTTGCTTACCTCATAGGCGCCTTGGGAAATGGCGCTCTTTACGTGACAAGCGATGGTCACTTATTTTATCTTCTGACGGCCTGTGGAGGCCGGGGCCCAACTCTGACCCTCTTAACGGGGGCCTCTGCCGATAATGTAAAGCTTATTAGTTTCGCAGGCAATACAAGATCACGTCTCTAAGGCATATATTTTATTCTCAGATGGGTGCTAAATCACATAGAAAAGAAGCATAGCTAGAGGGCAGAGGTCCTCCGGGAGAGAGGTAGCCAAATGCCTTGCCGGGTAAGTTCCGGCGCGCATGAATGGATCAACGAGGGCCCCACTGTCCCAGCCCGGGACCCCGTGAAGCCCACGGAGCCAGTGCACAGGCTGGCATCCCCCCGTAGGGAGAGAAGACCTTGTGGAGCTTTACCGCAGCCTGGCGTTGGCCTCTGGGCCTTGGTGCGTAGCGTAGGCGGGAGGCGATGTGGCGCTCCTCTCGGGGGGCGCTGAGCCGCCAATGAAACACCGCCCATCAGGGCCTGGGGGCCTAACCCCGGGGAACCGGGGGACAGCGTCAGGTGGGCGGTTCGGCTGGGGCGGCACGCCCGCGAAAAGATAACACGGGCGCCCAAAGGTCAGCTCAGGCGGGTCAGAACTCCGCCGTAGAGTGCAAGGGCAAAAGCTGGCCTGACCAGGCCCTTGAACACAAGGGGCCTGGCCGGGAAACCGCGGCCTAGCGAACGCTCGTGTCCCCCTCGGAGGGGGCCGGGCATGACAGAAAAGTTACCCCAAGGATAACAGGGTCGTCGCGGGCGAGAGTTCATATCGACCCCGCGGTTTGCTACATCGATGTCGGCTCTTCCCATCCTGGGGGTGCACAAGCCCCCAAGGGTGGGGCTAAGGGGGTGAGTGGCGTTTTATAAGGCCGCTCCCCCCTCCCCAAGCCCGCCCATTAAAGGGGAACGTGAGCTGGGTTTAGACACCGGTCAGGCAGGGGCTCTTTTATACTCATTAATACATACTTTTAGCCCAATGATAACAAGGCTGTGCCCCATGATCTGGTAGAAATAGCCAATGAGGTCGCTTTAACCATTTTTATAGGTGATGATAGACCTACGATATAAATTCTAAAACATCTAAAACAATGAAGATATCTGTTGATGTATATAGTTATGAAAGTTGAATGGCTATTAAGAGATAGTTATCTGAGAAGTTTGGATTGGAAGCCACTATAGGGAAAAAAGACTGAATATATGTAATGAGTCGGAATATGTCTAGACTAGTTAAAGGCTATCTGCCACCTAGCATGTACTACAAACCTGGTATTGTCCCCTATACTAGGATCCGGATAGCCTCGTTTACCTCAACATAGGTTCATGCTTATTTCCCCTGCCTGCCGGTGGAACAGACCGTCGTGAGACAGAGGGGTGGCTAGGCTTTATTATCCTTATATAAGGCTATGTTGCTATAAGGGGATTGTATGCTAGATTATTTGGCTGTTTAGTTGCGGGAGATAGTTACATAACAATTGATAAGTATGAGAGAAGTAGAATCAGGATCTTTGATTCATCAAGGAAGTTTCTAGAGTGTATAATATGTGTAATGATTAAGATACAGAAGTTTTGATAAATAAGATAGAATAGAATTTTTAAAAGCCGAAAAAGCAAGTTATATATTACGATTATATCTATAGCCTAGCCCCCCTCCTCAAAAGGTCGGACTCTACCCACGGGGGGTGCGGGCCGCCTGAGGGGAAGGTGACCCAAGTACGAAAGGAACGGGTCGCCGCGGCCTCTAGTCTACCGGTTGTCCGGCAGGGCATATGCCGGGCAGCCACGCCGTAAGGGATAACCGCTGAAAGCATCTAAGCGGGAAGCCCACCCCGAAAAGAGGCGGCCGCTCCGCCCGCGAGGGCGGACGAGGGCTCCCGTAGAAGACGGGGTTGATGGGGCGGGGGTGTATGTCCCGAGGGTTTTCCGAGGGACGAGCCTGCCGCTCCCAATCGCCCGAGGCCGTGGGCCTTGCCCAGGGGTGCTCACGCGGGTTTCCGTGTGGGCGGGAGCCGGCCTGGATGCTAATATGGGCTGCCAGCGCTCATGAGATTTATCTATAGATTTAATCTCTGTTTATTTATATCTATCCATGTTGCTATATTTTTGTTCTATTGATCTAGTTTTTCTAGTATTTCATGGAAGGTGTTTTTCTTGCAGTATCTGCAGTAGTGATATAGGGATTCGAAATCAGAGATTCTATAGCTTGCCTCGAAGATCCATTCTCTCCCACATGATCTACATCTAAGCCTCCACCCAGGCAATTAGATCCCTATATATTAGTTTTTTAGAATATATTATATTGGGCCCCGATGTAGCCGACGGGCGATCCGATGTGTGAGGAGCCACTGTAGCTTTTAGGGGCCCGGTGCTGAGGAGCGGATATTGTGATCGGTGATCGTCCCATGCAGTCTGAGGATCTAGATGTTTATCAGCTTCCCATGAGAAAGATATTTTGGGTGCTTAGTTGGTAGTATCGATTGTGGTACCCCATATCGGTGATCCCGGTAGATTGGGACGGCTTATTAGATCTATATCGAGGGTCAGCGATGATGTGGAGATAGTGGCTGTGCTTGGAACGCCCATACCTTCAAAGATCCGTGGAAAGGGTGTTAAGGTCATATACCAGAGCATACTTAAATACCCTGGCAGGGGAATAGCTATGAGGGACGGCTATTACTTCTCCGACGGAGAGGTTATAGTCTATATAGATTCTAATACCGATAGAGCAGAGCCTAAGAAGATAGGAGAGCTGTACAGACCAATCCTAGATGGATATGCAGATGTTGTTAAAGCAGGTTTTTCAAGAAGATTCCTTCAAATTGAGGAGAGGATAAGAAAAACACTAGCCAAGTTATATCCAGGGCTTCAAAATATAGAGCATCCACTAAGCCCATATATAGCCGCTAAGAAAAAAGCCTTATCAGTTGTAGAGTGGGAGAGCGGCTGGGGGGCTGACATAGCGATCCTCATAGATACCCATGTGAAGGGCTTCAGAATAGCTGAGATCCCAGTAGATCTAAAGGAGAGATATAGAAAGCCATCCCAAATATACAGAGAATCTGTTGAAGAAATAGCAGAAGCAATCATAAAGAGAGGACTAAGGGATGGGAGAATATCTAGTGAAGAGGCTGACAAAATATATAAAGATATCATAGGAAAATTAGGTGTTGAAATATGAGACATATAGTGCTAGGATCATCTCACTATACACCACTAATACTTACAGCAATAAGGGAATCAGATCCGACAGGGATAATAGTTATACTCGACAGATCCAGAGAAACCGCTGAGACACTGGCAAACATGGTAGGGGGGAAACCGGTCGACGGAGATCCGATGGATCCTAGAACACAGGAGAAAGCGGAGATGGAGAAAGCAGACATATTCATAGCATCAAGCGATTCGGACGCCATGAACATAAAGATATCCGAGGTAGCGAAGAAAAACTATAGAATACCGCTTGTGATAACTATTATAAACAACCCAGCAAACATAGAAGAGGCAATATCCAGAGGGGCAGACTATGTTATAAGCCCCTCATCACCCCTACAATCACATATAAAAGCAATACTATCAACAGATAAATGGGTTAAAACAACAACCCCAGAGTTCTTCGGAATAGATATATATCTATACAGAACAGTCAAAACATCAGCACTAGGGATAACCCTTTCCCAACTAAGAGAAGAGCTGAGAGGCTTCGAAGCATATGTAGTTGCTCTAGCAAAAACAGGATCCCTAATCAGAGATCCAACATACGAGCTAAGAGAAGGAGACGTAATAATACTAGTAGCACCCAGAGGAATGGGTGAGATAGCAGTCGAAAAGATAAGAAGCCTAATATCAAGAATACAGAGGATAAGGGCTGAAATGGAGAGTAGGAGGAGCATATACCCATGACACCAATACTAGGAGAAACCCTAGCCCTACAACAGGTAGAGCAGCAGATCATATCACCCATGCTGCTGCTCATAAGAATAGCAGAGGCCGGGATAGTAGCTCTGGCAACATATATAATCGCCAAATATATAATAGGCTATATACCAAAGCTGATACCAGCCCCAACACAGCCTAGATTCATATATAGCTTTATAGCAATCATAAGATACATAGTATATGCTGTTGGAACCCTAATAGCCCTAGCAATAATAGCACCAGAGCCAGGGGTGTTCTCAGCATTGATCCTGGTACTAGGAATAGGGGTGATAATAGCATTTAGCGATCTGCTGAGGAACTGGGGTGCAGAGATATATGTTAGGAGCTTCACATCGCTGAAAATAGGTGATCAGGTAGAGGTAATGGGTAGAGAGGGAACCATCATCCACATGGATTCAAGAGGGGTGGTAATAGAAACACCTACAAGAGAGAAGATCTATGTACCTAATATATATCTAGCATCAGCCCCTATAATAAACAGGACAAGCCCCTACGGAACAACATATAGGATCAAGATCATGATCCCAGCGGAACAGGATACAGATAAAGCATACGAAGCAATCAAGGGAATCATCAGCTCAATAAGACCAGAGCTGGTGGAAGACCCAATAGTAACTAGGAAGGGCATTAAAGAGGGTTTCGCTGAATATGAGGCATCAGTGGTTCTCCTAAACGTTAGAAAAATAGGCTATATAGTCTCACAGATAAAGGATGAGATAGAGAGGACATGGCCAGGGGCGAGGGTATATACCTAGATCTCTGCATATCTCAGCTGATCTAGAACATAATTTCTAATCTCCCTCGGCGTTGGTAGATCCTTAACGGTCTTACCCCTAGACATGTAGAGCTCGAGCATAGGCCTAGCCTTAGAGCCATCATTACAAAGCGGAGACTCGGATCCCCATGGCAGCACATGATCCTCCAGGCTGTTGGGGCATCTATAGAGCTGCTTAAACCCAGGCAGCTTACCTCTCTTAGATATGGGAATCCACTTTCCATCCCTCATAACCTCCACTATATCCATGCTGAAATCAATACTCGGCGGAAAAGCTATAGAGGTTCCAACGCCAAAGCCATCTACTAGATCCCTCAACGCCACCACCTCTTTCTCGTCTATCCCACCGCTGACAAAGATCTTTACATTCTTATACCCATGGAGATCTAAAACCCATCTGACCTCCTTAACAATCATCTGCATATTACCTCTCCTAGAGCTCGGGGTATCCAGCCTAACGCCATAGAGCCTTTCCCCCAGAAGCTGTGCTGCCATGAGGCTCTCAACCCTCTCATCATAGAACGTATCTACAAGCATAATCCTAGGAACGCTGGGCTCTACTACCTCGTCAAAAGCTTTCCAAGCCTTCACCTGATCTCCAAAAATTACTATGAGAGCATGGGGCATGGTACCAACAGGCTTAACACCAAGCAGCTCCTCACTATATGCTCCGGAAACCGCATCGCACCCACCTATGAAAGCCGATCTATCCAGCATAGGCCCTATAGCAGGGTGAGCAGCTCTAAGCCCAAAGAAAATCACCATCTTATCCCCAGCGAGCTTCTTGATCCTCGCAGACTTAGTGGCTACAGAAGAGGCATGCCTTATAATGCCGAGCAAAGCAGTCTCTAGGTCTAGGATCTCGCCTATAGGCCCCTCAACAACCATAACAGGTTCCACAGGCTTAAAAATAGTTCCCTCGGGAACAGAGTATATATTTACATCTCTCCCCTCGAAGAGCTTTAAAGCATCCTCTAACCCTGCATAGACACCCCAGCTCCACCCATGTGGAAGGCTATATACATGAGCCTCTATCCTTGCCATAGTTTTATCAAGCCCCTTCTCCCTGAGGATCTTCAAGCTTCTGAGGAAATATATGTCTGTTACCCAACCAGATTTAATCCTCTCCCAACTAGCCACAGACATAGTATATCCCTATAATGCTCTATTCCTACAACTCCTAATATCTTAAAACAACGATCATAAATAAATCCGGAGGAATACATTATATCTGTCATACTACCCCGCATAATGCAGGGGCTCGGGGCTATTGCTATTATTAATTGCCCTAAGACATAAGCGTTTAACTGTATACACTGTATACATAGCACATATACCATGATCGCTAGAAGGTGCTTTCAAGACCCACAAACACCATCCTTAGCATCAAGAAGACTTAGGAGATACAAAGTGCTTATTTTAAATGTATCCCCTGCCTATAAGGCTATGCTTTCAGTTACATAAACTTCATTGTTTGGTGGGGCCGCGGGGATTTGAACCCCGGACCACGAGGGCCCAAGCCTCGCATCCTACCAAGCTAGACTACGGCCCCCATATATTTTATAGTTATCACACAGCTAAAAACTCTGAGTCTCTCCCAGCCTAAAGTTCTAATTCCTCCCTATATATTAAATCAAATATATATTTCGTGAACTGGGGCTACAAGAGGTCAAATGTTGCTAGCAAGATCCAGTTTCTCCAGAATATTGTCTGTAGCTATTATCTTGGATCATGAAGTCTCGAGGTCTTCATCGGGTGGTGCTGGTAGCCCTACCTACTGGGCTTTGATCTTTATTCCTAACGATCTTCCACCTTCCTCAATATATAGGATGCTGATATTAATGGCAGCTGGCGCCTTCAAAAGCCTCTTGCTAACCTATAGTTTTTATTTAGCTAGATCGCTAACATATCTAGCTTTTTAAGAACATCCCTTTAACATTAATTTATGTAAGGATCTCTTTGATATTTCTAGAGCAGTTGCTAAGCGTCATTATGCCTATATCCTGTTTCTTCTCCTCCTGGCCGTATACGGCATCTCGATGCTATTATAAAATTTTGATCCAGACCCTATAGTCTTGTTTTGCTAGGCTAGCCCTTAATCTATGCTTAGCACTAACATCAGCCGCCTTGGCTTCTATTTCAGAGCTAAAAAGAGAAACAGGTTATGAATCTGTATTTCCGCTTTAAGGGGTAAAGGCTTTCAGCTATAGTATATAGAGTAACATAGTATAGTAGGTGATTTAATGGATATATATGAGGTGCTATTGATCTTAACAGCTGTTTCTTTGCTGCTAGTATGGGCTACCATTATGCTGGGGCTATAGTGGGTCCTGGATATGGTGGTGGAGCCATATCCCTTAAACTAGGATTGGTTGTCTCAGCATTATTAGTAGTTCTAGGTTCTCTTGCCACGCCAGTTATCTACACCTATATAAGGCTCGTACAGCTAGATGATAGAGAGTATTTCTCATCACTTCTAGCATCAGCCATCGCTACTACAATGGCTACATATGTTTAAGGTGCCTACATCTACTATACAGATCTTTACATCTGAAAGCCTCGCCCCTTCAGGGCGGGGAGGAGGTCAGATTCTCCGTAATAGGATCAGTTATTGTTGGTGCAAAACACATAGAAGCTTCTATTATCTTTATTATTATACTCTCACGGATCCTGGCCCTTTTATTATCATATCTACTAGCACCAGCTATAGGGAAGGCTATACCTGGTAAAGTTGGCAATAGATTTCTGATGGTGACTATGTGCTATTCAGCCTTGGTTTTAGGGATGAACGATGTTAGCAATGCAGCATCTCCAATGATTGGCGCTGGGCTGGACGAATATATCTCGAGATTTATCTCTGGAGCTCTTATGGGGGCTGGCCTCATAATATGGGGATCTAGGCTGGTTAAATTCATTGGTGGGGAAATTGGGATCTCAGATGTAAGATATTTCTTGGCAGCCCATATAACGTAGATCAAATCAGCAATATTCAGCTAGATCCATTAGAGTTCTTGCTATATAGATCTCTCTCCCATGATATTCAACAGCGTATTTTCCACCTTCTATATCCTTTTCGCTTGTAAATCCTGTAAGCACGAGAATTCCTTTGACTCCCGAATTCGCGGCTAGCTTCATATCGGTGTCAAATCTATCTCCGATTACAGCTAGCCCTTTCCTAGAAATTCTATATTTGTTTACTACATATTCGATTATCCACGGATTAGGCTTTCCGGCTATATAATCGACGCTTCTTCCACTAGCTCTTTCAAGAGCCGCTATTATACTTCCAGCACCCGGATCTAAACCATCTTCTACGGGGATCAAGTGATCTGTATTAGTTGCTATAAAAAGAGCTCCCCTTAAAAGTGCTCTCACAGATGCTCTAAGCTTTATATAGTTTAAGTTTCTGTCGAGACCCACAACTACGGCTCTGGCTCTCTCCGCATCACTAACAGTTAGGATCTTATGGCCTGCTAAGATTAGCTCCTCTATTAACCCCTCCTCTCCGACTATATATACCTCTGTACTGCCCTCTCTTTGACGTAGCCACTCCGATGCTAGGAAACCGCTGGTTAGAATCATTTCTGAAGACACTTCTATCCCTAGCCTTTTCAAGGTCTCTCCATATGACGCTCTACTTCTTGTCGAGTTATTGGTTAGAAATAGAACCATGGCTCCCTTTCTCATCAACTTCTTTAGGGCCTTTAGGTTTTCCTCTATAGGCTTAGATCCTATCCATATCACGCCGTCTAGATCTACGAGTAGGGCTTCTAAATCATCTAAGCATCCATAGATCCTCTTGAACATATATCTCCCAAATGCATATTTCCAGGGAATTTATAGCTTATAACCCCACGATATCTACTACCAAATGGTATATATCTTGAACCTAGCAGCCCTAGCCATGGCCTTCTTAGCATCTCTATTCCTCTCTCTAGCCTTCTCATGGATTATATATAGGCTTGGGCTAAGGCTTGGAATAGTTGGTAGAGATGTTCATAAGAGCTGGGAGAGCTATGCAGTGAGGATAGGCGGGTTATCACTTATATCAGCACCTCTGATATCCCTCGCTATATTGCCTTCAAGGGATATATTGGCGTTTCTCTTAATCAGCAGCGTATCTGGCTTAATTGGATTTATAGATGATATGAGATCTTTGCCGGCAGTTAGAAAAGTATTGATCACCGTGGTCCCAGGTCTTATTCATCTAACAACGGGTTTATATGATCCTAAGCTATATATACCCATACTAGGGGAGATTAGCGCTAGGATCCTATATATATTCTTGATACCAGCTGCATATGTAGTAGCTCTCAACGCATCTAATATGATGGACACGCACAACGGGGTCCTTGGAGGATCTATATTGATCTCAATAGCAACCTTATCTCCTATTATGATACTAAGATCCCTGGATCAAGATATCTCAACAGTTATAACGTCATCTATCATAGGATCTCTCATGGGTTTCCTTATATTTAATATATACCCAGCAAAGATCTTTGCCGGTAACGTGGGATCACTAATGATAGGCTCATGGATAGCGTTTTTAGGCATATACAATAGATCAGAGGTACTCCTAATACTAGCCCTCTTTCCCATGATAATAAATGGATATTCCATAATATCTAGCATAGGAGGTCTTAAGGAAAAGAGTGTGATAAGAATAAGACCGGTAATAGTTGAAAAAGGTATGATAAAAGCTAATAGAGATCCAAAAGCGCCAATAACAATAGCGCATCTAGCATCTTCATCAAATAAAAATGGGATAAGAGAGACGGAACTAGTTATAAGTACATGGGTATTATTCTACATAGCATCAATACTAGCAATAATACTATATACATTAACACTTCCCTTACACTAAAGGTAATCCATAATTTACATTCTACACAATATACAAAACCCTAGCAAGATAATTAATATAACATCAAAAATAAGATCAAACGCTTATAGCCAGAGTTAGATATTCATTTTATGAGGGCCCGTCGTCTAGCCCGGTTAGGACGCCGCCCTCACACGGCGGAGGTCCGGGGTTCAAATCCCCGCGGGCCCACTAAGATATTATTTTGGCTGCTTATTCTATCATCTATTTATAAGCTATGATCAGCTTACTCCGGCATTCTCCGTCCTAAAGAGACTAGACTTTCGGTTGTAAGATATCAAACAAGCTGAATTTAGTTTATTTCACGATTTTAAGTACAGCATTTACTATTTTTTCCGCATTTACCATATACAACTTCTCTAGGGGTGCCGGCGTTGGCACTGGCATGTCTGGGCTTGATATGATCTCTGGTGTGGCTTCTAAGCTATAGAATGTATCGGGATCTTCAACGATCTTGGAAACTATGTCTGCTGCTACACTCCCACTTCTAATCTCATCCGTTGTAACGACAAGTCTACCTGTCTTTCTAACTGAGGAGGCAACTGTCTTAAGGTCTAGGGGATATAGCGTTCTGGGATCCACTACCTCGGCCTCTATATTATATTTCTCTGAGAGGATCTCTGCTGCCTTTAGTGCTTCGTGAACGGTTCTCGATATAGCTATTATAGTTACATCAGATCCCTTTCTCTTAATATCAGCAACGCCTATAGGGATTATATGCTCCCCCTCAGGCACTGGCCCCGTTATCTCATATAATAGGGCTGCTTCTATGAATAATACTGGATTATCCTCGCGTAGAGAAGCCTTTAGAAGCCCTTTAGCATCTGCAGGAGTTGATGGCGCAACAACCTTTAATCCTGGTTGGAGGAACCATGATGGAACGAACTGGCTATGTTGAGGTCCATAGGCCCTTCCAATGCCATACTGTGTTCTAACAACTATTGGGAGCTTTATCTTCCCACCACTCATGAATCTAAGCTTTGCTGCATGTGTTATTAGCTGATCCATAGCTATCGTTATGAAATCCATATACATTATCTCTGCTACAGGTCTCAAACCAGCCAGGGCCATCCCTATCGCTGCACCCACTATAGCGGCTTCAGATATAGGCGTATCTATAACCCTTTGGGGGCCGAACTCCTGGAGAAGCCCTAGGGTTACTGTGAACACTCCTCCCCAAGCTCCTACATCCTCGCCTAGAATTACTATGTTTGGATCTCTCCTCATCTCCTCTCTAAGCGCTTCTCTTAGGGCTGCTGCATAGCTCATCACAATTTCTCCCATGAAAGATCACCCATAGATAGCTATGCATAGATTAAGTTATATAGTTCTTCAAAGCTCAGTATCGGACTCTTCTCCGCGAACTCCACAGAGTCCTCGATCTCTCTTAAGATCTCTGCCTCTATCCCTTCTAGCTCTTCTTCTGTGGCATAGCCGTGCTCAATCAGGATTCTCCTTATCCTCGATACCGCGTCCCTCTTCTTCCAACTCTCCACCTCTTCTCTTGACCTATACCTCTGAGGATCTCTAAGATTATGGCCTAGAAATCTATAAGCTTTAGCCTCTATGAAAGTGGGGCCATCCCCCTTTCTGGCATATTCAACAGCCTTTCTAGCAGCTATATATACAGCAACAGGGTCAAAGCCGTCAACTACAATGCCTCTAATGCCATATGCCATAGCCCTATGTATAACCGAAAAGTCTTTTGAACCAGCTGTAACCCTGTCGACTCTGCCTCCCATACCATAGAGGTTATTTTCACATACCATTATTACTGGAAGTTTCCACAGACCAATCATATTAGCTCCCTCATGGAAAGCGCCGGTATTTACAGCCCCATCTCCGAAGAAGACAGCAACAACTCTCTTCTCACCCTTATATTTAATAGCATATCCAAGACCTGCAGCTACTGGGACACCACTACCAACTATAGCTGTTGTGAGCATAATCCCAACCTCTGGGTACATAGATGCGTGCATAGAGCCCCCGAGACCTTTATTGGTGCCTGTGGCTCTGCCAAAGAGCTCAGCCATGACGAGTCTGGGTGAGATCCCTCTTGCTAGGGCATGTCCATGGCTTCTATATGTGGAGACTATATAGTCGTCCTTATCTAGAGCCCTCATAACACCTGTTGCTATAGCCTCCATACCTATATATAGGTGAGATGCCCCGACGAGTCTCTTCTCTTCGAAGAGCTTGATTACTCTCTCCTCGAATCTTCTTATCAATACCATTGTTCTCCAAAACCATATTAGATCTTCCTTTCCGATACCGAGCTCGTCATATTTATTAGGATCAATGGTGTCTATATGTTCTATATTCACAGACAATATTATCTCCAAGGATTTATTAGTCTATACAGATATAAATCTGTCTTTTCTGACCTCCTCCCCGCCCTGAAGGGCGAGGCTTTCAGTTGTAAATTTTATTGCGCATCCTTATAATACCCTTTATTTGATGATCCATACCTTTATTCCACTTTTAACCTTTGGTGGTGTTAAAAACATGAGGGTTGTTTTTGAAAAGTTTTAGGGATAAGATCTACTCGCCTCCATATGTAAACGATCTGGAGGAGCTATATCTTATTCCTGGTGCAAGTGATGTGGATCCCAAAAGTGTGGATACATCAACAAACTTTTCTAAGAATATCAAGCTTAGAATACCCATCGCATCAGCCCCAATGGATACTGTTAGCGAGTGGAAACTAGCAGTGGCAGTAGCGTTGATGGGTGGAATAGGGGTTATACATAGAAACATGCCTGTAGAGGAACAGATGTCAAACCTCGAAAAAGTTAAGAGACACCCTCCCATACCCCTTGAACCTCTATACTTAATAGCCTTTGAACCATGCGGCAGAGCTATAGATCTTATGAAGAAAAGGGGTGTAAGAGTTATACCTGTAGTAAACAATCAAGGGGTTTTCACAGGATATGCCAGATATAGCGATCTGTTAGAGTCATGTAGAGATTGGACAGAGCCTCTAGCTAAGCATGTATATCCTGGAAAAGCCTATAACCTCTTATCAATAGAGGAAGCATATAAGTCTATTATTAGGGGGGAGACTGATTTAGTAGCGATCATAGATGAGGGTGGAATCGTGATAGGAAGCATCACAGTTGACACAGTCATGGAAGATATATTGCCAGCAACAGATCCCTATGGAAGACTTCTTGTTGCAGCTGCAGTAAACCCCATAGATATAGATAGAGCGTTAAAGCTTGATAAGCTCTCCGACGCGTTAGTCTCAGATGTTGCGCACTTTCATAATAGAGAGGTGCTCAGAGCATCAGCAGCTCTTGTTAAGAAAATATCATCTGACTTTATAGCAGGTAATATAGGCACTGCAGAGGCAGCCCTAGAAGCTATATCAGCTATCGATAGAGTCGATGGAATGAGGGTTGGTGTTGGAGGAGGATCTATATGTACAACACCAAATGTAGCAGGCGTTTTTTCTCCAACAGGTTGGGCTGTGGCAAGCGTTAGAGACGCTCTAGAGGAGAACAACCTGAGGATCCCAATAATAGCTGATGGGGGGCTAAAAAGCTCTTCAGATATTGTGAAGGTTCTTGCTCTAGGAGCAAGCTCAGCCATGACTGGCTATCTATTAGCTGGAACGGATGAAGCTCCGCCAGAACCAATAGAAGTTGGGGGAAAGCTATATAAACCATATAGGGGAATGGCCAGCTATACAGCTATGATGAAAAGGCATTCCATAGATCGATATACTAGGGTTGTTAAGAATATTCCAGAAGGTGTTGGGAGCCTAGTCCCATATAAAGGCTCAACAAGATCTGTGTTAAGAGAGATTATAGAGGGGATCAGGATTTCCATGGGCTATGTTGGGGCTAAAAATATCGAGGAGCTATGGGTCAAGGCTATGTTTGTGAGAGCCCCTAGAAAGAGGGTGCTTGGAGATGAGGTTTGACGGTCCTAGCAAGGAGTACGATACAATTTTAATAATAGATTTTGGGGGGCAATATGCTCATTTAATAGCGAGAAGGATAAGAGAGCTTGGAGCATATAGCGAGATAATATATCCTCATATGGTTTCAGAGGATATGATCAAGAGCATATCGCCAAAGGCAATCATACTCTCAGGTAGTCCTGCAAGCCTGCTCGAAAAGGAGCCCCCACTTCCACCTAGCTGGATTCTAGATCTTGGGATACCTATCCTAGGCATCTGCTATGGCCATCAGCTAATAGCTAAGATGCTAGGAGGATCTGTTGCAAAAGGATTTGGAGAATACGGAAGAACATATATAAGGATTACAAAAAGAGATCCTATATTTGAGGGTCTATCAGATAGAGAAGAAGTATGGATGAGCCACTCTGACTATGTCAAAGAACTTCCAGAGGAGGCAGAGGTTTTAGCAGTATCGGAGGACACAGGATATATAGCCTCGTATAGGATAAGAGGCAAACCCATATATGCTGTTCAATTTCACCCAGAGGTAAGTCATACTAGGAGGGGTAGGAATATATTTGATAACTTTCTAAAGATCTCAGGGGTCAAAAGAACTTGGAAGCCTAGCAATTTAGCCGAAGAGATCATCAGAGAGATAGCTAGAAAAATAAGGCAGAATGAGAAGGTATTATGTGCGGTAAGCGGGGGGATTGATTCCACGGTAACGGCTGTTTTGCTTAAAAAAGCAATAGGCGATCGTCTGGTGGCGGTATTTATAGATCATGGCTTGCTAAGAGAGGGCGAAGTGGAAGAGGTTCTCAACAACCTAAAGAAAGTTGGTGTAGAACCAATATTTATAAAAGCTTCTGACAGGTTTCTAATGGCGTTAAAAGGGGTCATAGATCCTGAGGAGAAGAGGAGGATAATAGGGAGGATATTCGCGGAGATCTTTAAGGAAGTAGTTATGAAAGATCCGAATATAAAGTGGTTGGCCCAAGGAACAACATACCCAGATGTTATAGAAAGCGGCTCAAGACCTTTATCTGCTAGAATAAAAACACATCATAACGTAGGTGGACTACCCAAGGATCTCGGACTATCTGTGATTGAGCCTTTGAAATATTTATACAAGGATGAGGTCAGAGAGCTTGGAAGAGCGTTAGGGATACCAGAAGAGATCCTTAAGAGACATCCATTCCCAGGGCCAGGCCTAGCTGTAAGGATAATTGGGGAGATTACGGAAGAGAGACTCAACATACTTAGAAAAGCTACTAAAATAGTTGAAGAGGAACTTAAAAAGGCAAATATATATGATAACCTGTGGCAAGCATTCCCGGTTCTCATTGATAGAACATGGGTAGGTGTTACGGGGGATGTCAGAAAGGAAGGATATATAATTATTATAAGGGCTGTAGAAAGCGAGGATGGTATGACCGCTGACTGGGCTAGGATTCATCACGAAATACTAGATAGGATCTCCAGGAGAATAACAAGAGAGATTCCAGAGGTGGTAATGGTAGCATATTCTATAACATCTAAGCCTCCATCAACAATAGAACCTCAGTAAATTAAATAAGTTAGGACCATATAGAAACAAAAATCAAGTTTATATATCTATATATTTATACCTAATGATCAACATATTTAGAGTAGAAACATATAGGTATCTCAAGTTATGGCCTTTTGTATTAGTGAATAGTAAATAATAGATGTCAGAAAGGCCTCTGAGCTCTATGGACGATGCCTTGCACAGCCGAGCAGTTCGATAGTTGGGTCTAGCATTCTTGCCCTAATATTCAATATTTATCCATAGGGTTGTACCTTAATAATCCTAATCACCACAGGAACTATCAAATCTATTGATACCATCCGGTTTTCGATATCTATCCTTTGATGAGGTAAAAAGGCTTGGCTGTATCTTTTTTCATGGTAGTGGGAATGCTTTTATATTCATTTGTTGTCTGAACTTAAGCTTATAAGCATCAGTTCATAATTGTTTTGATGTTGAGGCGATATCTCTGCTATATCTTGGGATACCTCGGGATGCTATGATTCTCAGAGCATCCGAGGTCGAAGCCCGTATGAGGGCATTGCCCAGAAGGGCTTCGGTGTTCCAAGCATAGATGGGAGCCCTGTGCCGCTGAGCTCCCTTTGGGGGAGGTGGAAGCCCCCAATGCCACAGGGCTAAAAACCCTGCGGATCAAGAAGCAAAGCGACACAAACAAAAGAATATCAATGGCAATCAATGACCATCGAGGGACAAGCGGTTTCTAGAAAGAGGGCTCCTAAATAGTATAGCAATACTCCTAGAGCTGCGCCTCCTAGAAGGAATGCGACTAGCTTAGCTAGAGATTTGCCGGCTAAGGCTATCACAACGCCTAATAGAATTACTAAGATAGATCCTATGGATCCTAGCGTGTTATGGGGCGGTGTAGCCATTGAGAGACCCTAAATATTGTTGATACCGTATTAATAAGTATGTTTGTTGATAGCTATTAATACAGCTATTTAATGTATATATATTGTCTCCTTGTCAATTTTGATGGGTTTTCCATCCATAATGGCTATTCTAATGCTCTCAGGCCCTCCCCTTTTAACGATGGCATAGGGTATGTTAGCTACATATCTAAGATCTATCCATGGTGATTTAATACCAATTATATTTGCCCTAACACCCTCTTCTATATAGTTTTCATACCCTAGGATCTCTCCTCCCTCTATGGTTGCTGCCCTTATAATCCTCATGGGATCTATATCTACCCCCTGTTGTCTTGCTATAAGGAGTAATGTCTCCATATCTCGCCATAGATCAGGCTTTACCCATCCTCCATTGTCGCTGCCGATGCCGATTTTGATCCCTGAGTTGAGGATCTTCTTAAGATATGGCGGTCTCGAGAACCACATGTTGCTTCTAGGACATATAGCGAGTCCCACACTTCTGGATGCCAGTTCTGAAAGTTCCTCCTCACCTAGATAGACCCCGTGGATCACTAGTCTCAATCTCTCAAGATCCCTTATCATCTCGTAATCACCCTCACTCCTTGTTTCTTCGGTTTCTGCCACATGCGATGCTATAAATCCTCCGAGTCTCTCTGCAATATTATTTATAGCCTTAAGCTGATCTTCTCCATAGTAGTGTGGTGATGAGATCCCTATCCACCTTGTTATTCTTAGTAGATTTTCTACATCCTTCTCAAGCAATTCGGAATCAATGTTGAGCGGCATAGCCATCGGTATATATATCCCCTCGAAGCCCTTGCTACCTTCGAGCCCCTGTAAAATGCCTTCCTCACCTCCCTCCCTGAAGTCTGCGACATATCCCACGCCAGCCTCTCTCTGGGTCTCTAGAAACCTCGATATGTACCTAGGGATCTCGCCCCGCCTAGCCCTCAACGCTATATATTTAGCCCCATAGGGTTCTCCGACGATGCTATCTATATCCAGATCAGATGCTAGCTCCATGAACCCCATGTCAGCTGTATGAGTATGGAGATTTACGAGGGGAGGTAATATTATACCTTCCCTGAGATCTATGGTTATGTCGGCTTCACCATCTATTGTATAGCCATTATATATCCCCGCTATAACGCCTTCCTCAATATATATTGTCTTCCCACGCACTATCTCAGGCTCGCTCCCCTTAACCGCTGCCCCCACCCATATCGCTATTCTCAATCTATATGACCCCTCCCCTCTCCAGGGGTTTCTATGCTGGGGTCTCGGGTGTTAGCCCTCTGGTGGGGGATTAATGCTTCTATCCCCAAGATCATTGGGTTGGGGGTACGCTAACGGGGTGCCCATCCGAGGCATCAACCCCCAAATCCTCAAAACCATACATATCATCACAGTCATATATATATACCTAGAAAGCTTAAAAATCCTACCCCGCCTTAAAAGACGAGGTTTGCCATACTCTGATATCATCACCAATATAGTGCTTTAGTTATAGTATATGCTTTTGGAATGTGACGCGATCGCCTATATCTTTCTAAAATGACTATCTATGGGGGTATTAGTTGGGGGAGAAGGTTTTCGACATAGTGGTTGTTGGAGCAGGGATCCTCGGCGCCTCGATAGCCTTCTGGCTCTCAGAATATCTAGATGCTAGCATAGCTATTATAGATAGGGAGCGGGAGCCGGCTCTACATGCTAGTTCGAGGAATACAGGTGTTATACATAGACCGTTCCACCTGGATCCCATTAGGAGGAGGCTTTCAGCCTGGGCCTCAAATGCATCATATATGTTTTGGAAATCCTTTTCAAGGATCTATAGCCTTCCTTGGAACCAAGTTGGAACTCTAAAGGTTGCGCTAGAAGATGAAGATCTCTCGGAGCTGGATAAGTATATCAAGTGGGGTGAGGAGAACGGCATGGATAGAGGGGAGATGGAGCTTCTAGGAGTTGAAGAGGTCTCTAGAATTGAGCCTGAGGTGAGGTGCAGGGGAGCCCTCCTAATACGTAGCGAGGCATCTGTGGACTATGGAGCATATACTAGGAAGCTTGTGGAGCTCAGCATCTCTAACGGCGCTAGATTCCTCGGCAGCTCTAGGGTTGTGAGAGTCTCTGAAATAAATGGTGTAGAGATCCAAATAGCCTCTGGGGGTAGGGTTTATATTGTGAGGAGCAAGCTCTTGATCAACGCTGCCGGCGGCGAATCACTGGCTCTTGCAAAACAGGTGGGGCTTGGAAAAGAATATTCAGTATTATATTTCAGAGGCGATTACTGGCGTGTGGACCCCTCCTCAGGGCTTAAGATTAGAAGGAACATCTACAGCGTTCCGAGGCATAAGGGCTTCCCATTCCTAGATCCACATTATATAGTGAGATACAACGGGCAAAACGATGTAGGTCCAAACGCGGTGCCGGTTCTAAGTCCCTATGCATATAAAGGGCTGGCCTCGAGCCTCAAGGACATAGCTCTATTCCTATTTAAAAAGCCTATCACACCAAAGCTAAAGCTTCTATATAACAGTGAGTTCCTATCACTAGCTATTAGCGAGTGGAGGAGCGGTATATCGAAAAGGGCTATGACGTATAGAGTTGCGAGGTTTATCCCAAGGCTTAGACCCTCAATGCTTGTAGAGAGGATCCCAGGGGGTATAAGAAGCCAGGTCATAGGTTCTAAAGGCCTAGCATCTGATCCAATAGTTCTAATGGGAAGTAGAAGCATACATATAGCTAACTACAACTCCCCAGGAGCTACGGGAGCCCCAGCATTCTCAGCATATATATACACATTGGCTGAGGAAAAAGGGTATCTAGGGGGCTTTAGAAGGAGGGGTCCAAGACATGGGGATCTGGTGAGGCTATTGAATTGGGATGAAATTCCCTGCTGATCCTTTGATCATAGAGCCATAAACTCCAACTTGTGAAGACAGTGGATTTAATCTTGTCTGGAGAACTGGAGATGAGGAGCGATAATACCTATAACTCTGCTTGGGATTAGTGTCTCAAGGAAGTCTCGCCATGCCTATGGAAAGGTTGTATAAGCTTTCTATATATATCCTGGCATCCCTCCTCATCATAGGCTTCCTAGGCATAGGCTTTTTAACCCCCCTTCCCCCATTTCTCTATATAGAGAATCTAGCTGTAGCTTTTCTCCTAGCCCTCGGACTGCTTCTTAGCGTTAAAGGTCTGAAAGCAGGGTTATATATCATCGCCATTGTATCCCTTATCTACTCTGGGAGGATCTCTAGAAGCATTATATCACCAATCGGTACGTTACAACCTCTATGGGAAGCCCACGTGCCTGTGGTAGTGCTCCTACTAATGTTGGGTATTATATCTATGTTAATGCTATCTAACACTAGTAGAGGATAGATTTTTATAAATATTTTGAAATCTATGAGGTTTTTCATATTAGATATAAGATCGTTTTTTATCTTTTCCGCCACCTCTGAAGTCAAGGGACAATTCTGGCTCAGATAGCATATTAGTTGATGCTACGCTACGCAGCATATCTAGCAATGGCTGATAGAACTACCAGGGATAGGCCTATAGAGAGGGATGCCGTGTAGCCTAGATATGTGGCTACATAGCCTGAGACGATCCCTCCTATAAGCCCTCCCACTTCCCTTATAGCTTGATATCCACCCATGTTATATCCTGAAGTTGTGTTTGAGTAGCTATTGAAAATGCTTGCCTCTAGGACGTTGTATGATAACATATATATAGCTAGTACATAGATTATTGCAGTGCTATGTAGATCTACTATGTTTAGTATGACCGCCATGATCGATGCTGTTGCAAGCACAAACCATAGGCTAAACACAGCCGTTATCCCTATAGCTAGCCAGCCAATGATCATTATTACCCCTACTAGCAGGGGATGGCAGGCTGTTTCGGCTTTCATTATTATTTGTAGTGCTCATGTTTATTGTGGGCTTAAGCTTATAAGCATCTAATCCATAGCTGTTTTGATGATGAGGTGATATCTCTGCTAGATCTTGGGAGACTTCGGGATGCGATGACCTTTGGAGCACCCGAGACCGAAGCCCTGTATGAGGGCGCTGCCCAGAGGGGCTTCGGTGTTTCAAGCATAGATGGGAGCCCGGTGCCGCTGGGCTCAACCGCCACCCATGAACCCATAGAGATCCCAAGATCTCTTTGGGGGAGGTGGAAGTCCCTCGATGACCACAGGGATGCTTTAGCATCCCTGTGGGTTAAGAAGCAAAGCAACACCAAACAAATTAATATCAATAACCATCGAGGGACAAGCGGTGAGAGTACTAGGTAGTAGGATAATCCTCGAGAGCCCAGGCTCGAGGATAGTATTGAGGGTGCCGGTGTTAAGATCATCTCGGCTGATGCTGTTAAAAGGGCTGATGAAATAGCTAGCAGAGCTGGGCTGGGCATTTTCACACTCCAAATTCTACTCAGTTTATTATATGTGTTTCTGCTGTTAGCATCTAGCAATGAGGAAATTATGAAACCTCTTAGAAAGGATATGCTATAATATCTATCTAATGTATCTCCCAACCTATATAGGAATCTTCTGCTAGGAATCAATGGGTCTTGAATCATGGTGAGCATCATCGATGCTAGGATCGCAGTGGCGATCGCTACCTCCGGACTATACCCAGCTCCTATTACTATGTATAAAAGGATTGCTCGGAATACCCAATATACACCTCTTAGGAGGAAGTTGATGTTGCCCCATACATCTTTATCACTGTTTTCTAAAACATCTATCGATACAGCGATTCTGCCTGAAGCCGTTGCTGCTGAGTGGATGGAGTATCCTATAGACATCAATAGCAGATCCTGTGAGAATAGAATGTAAAGTGTAGAAATAATGAGCAAGACCGCCGATAGGATCCCTAAAATCTTTACTCTATATCTATCACTTAGATAGCCGAAGAATATAGAAGAAACTATATAGATCGAGCTCCAGATGAAGCTAATTATACCGAGGTATATGGGATCGGCTTTGAGATGCGCAGCAGCCCTATATAGCGCGATAGAGTCTAGAAGCCCGACTGATATCATTAAGAGAATAAAGGCTAGGTATATCCTCAACTACATCCTATTACTATTACTGGTAAATACAGAGATTTTTATATTTATCCGCACTTCGTTGTTATAAGGTCTCGATCAGCGTTTTACAACTGAAAGCCCACCCTTTAGGATGGGGAGGAGGTTCGCTAAGCAGCTATAAACTAATAGGTAAATGATCAGGCTTTTTACCAAAGTTATTTCATAGGATCTCTCTTCACTTATTGTGATGAATGGAGCTACTAGCTGGGCACACCGTTTCTCAGCAGATGGTGGTTCATTGTTTTATCCCCACCACCTGCCTCTCAACGGTCTCCTCGAGCCCCCTCACCGCAGAAGCTCACCACTAGTCGCCTAGTGGCTCAAAGCCCTACGGGTCTCGGAAACTCGGGGGTCACCAGTTAAATATATCTCTGAGGTTTATAAGCATCAGCATATCTCATAGCGTTAAGAGGTCTCAGAAATCAATGAACATGAGCACTACAAATAATAATGAAAGCTGAAACAGCCCCTGTATCTCTTAGTAGGCATTCTCTTGATCTTTGGCACGACGATCACAGATCCTTTACAAGGATCACCTCCTGCTGATCCTTTTCTTTGTGGATGCAGGTTTAATTATCATATATTCCGTTACTATGCTATCCACAAATCTGTGAATCATCAACTTTACCGATTCTTGTTTAGGAAATTTCCTAAACAACCGCTTAACAGGAATGTTAGAATATAAGTCAAATACTTCTAGAGTCTGAGTCGATATAGAATTATTGTAACTAAAAAATCTAGGTATAGCCTTAACCTCTAAAGCTATCCAGCCATTGTGGGCAAGTTTTCGTCAGCCCCATCGAAAACGATTAGAGGAAGCAGATAATATATGGTGGACCGACAGATCTGTGAAGAACACAAGCCCTCTGATCCGCCTCTAGATATATTGATATCAAGGCAGCTATAAACATGTAGCCCTTAAAAGGGAGCCCCTCCCAATAGAAGCAATCTATATGATGGATATTCCTCAGACACTTTAAATATCTAACCTCCTAGCTCTAGATGAGTGAGGCTTTCAGTTGTAATAGTGATATTATAATTATCTGCTCTTGTAGAATCTATTGGTGGAGTTCTAATACGGTGTGATGATGGAGGAAGACGAGATCGAGGTTACGATACATAGGGATTTCTCATCGCTAGAGGTTATAAGGGCTTCTATGGGTAGGTGGCACCACCATTTTGCAAGATCTGTTAAGGATCATGGAGGTGTTGTTCTAGACCTTATATTTCGAGGGAGAACCGTGGGGCAGTCTGTGGTATATGCAGTTGATCTTGGGTATAGCGTGCTAGGGGTTATATACTATATAGCCATCTTACCTGGGTATAGGGGTAGGGGGCTAGGTAAGATCTTACTCGCATCTGCTGAGGAGGTGCTAAGCGATATGAGATCAGAACATTTGTTGGCAACTATATCTGGTGATAATAAGGCGTCTCTTAAGCTCTTTGGGGAGATGGGCTACCAGCTATATAGCTGGGATCAGATCTCCAATAGGTGTGGAAAGGGGGTGGCTGAGGTTATTAGAATGATAACATGTGGTTATGAAGACGATGTGGTGGCGTTGAAAAGCGTTTTAGGAGACCCGGTTTTTCCAGAGATATGTAATATCAATGGTGGTGTGGCGAAGAGGTGGTGGAGATCGGCATGCTTAAAGCCGTGGCTAGATCTTAGAGGCAGAATATGATCTATATTCTTTATATAGATATAGGCAGGTTTCTCAGAAGAGATATATTTCTAATTACGCTATTGTTGGGGAGAGATATCGCATCTATAAATAGATCGAGGGATCTCTCTATGGGGAAGCTCTATCTCGAGAAAGAGACTAGAGGATCTAGAAAGGCCTCACACCTCTATAGAGCCTTGGAGGTGTTGGAATATGTTGAAGAGGATCTAGGTTGCGATGATCCCCACATTAAAGATCTGCCGGAATCAGAGGATGAGATAGATATATATGTCTCTAGATGCGGCGTGTCGGAGCATATCCTGAAGGAGGGGTTGAGGGAGTTAGAGGAGATGACGGGTTTTAAAATCAGAATTATCAGATCAACAGGCTATGGCTCTGGGATCAAGGATCTCTATAGATCTATTGGAGATCTTGTTGAAAGGGATATGTTGGATCTATTAAAACCCCTGGCCCTAGAAACAGCTAGAAGGGGTGGGATAGAATATATGGCTATCCTGTTGAAGAGCGGCAGTTGGATCATATTGGAGGGGGAGAGACACAGGGTTAGGGTTCCATGGATAGAGGAAGCTATAGCTATTGCACATACACACCCACCAGAAGGGTGTATCCCATCAAGACCTGATCTCGAGAGCTGTCTCGAGTTACTAAGCAGTGGGGGTATAGCGTGTGGAGTGATCAGTGTTAAGTGCTTCTTCATAATTCAGCTAGGGTTTCCCCTTTCAATTGAATGTTACGAGCATCTCATGAGGATTGTCAATAAATATGAGGATATATTGGAGGAGGTCAGGAGTGCTGAGAGCTTCATACAGATCTTCAGAGAGCGATGTGACTCTTTAAAGCTAACACTATCCCCCCTCTAACCTTTGAGATCGATCTATAGCTATTGCTGAGACATCCTGGCCTCCTCACTACCCCATATGGCGGGGTTTCGGCCGTGGAAAGGTTTCTATTTTAGATACCAAGGTATCTTCTGAAATTCCTCTCTACAGCAGCTGCTATATCCTCCTCCTCAGCACCCTTGATAGAGGCTATTATGGAGATTGTCTCTTTAAGCATTTGGGGTGAGAGTCTCAAGCCCCTATAGTTATAGGGTCCATCGCTCTCTATGAGCATATTATCTATACTCACCTTCTCAGCTATTCTCCTATGCTTCTCCTGGATCTTTATTGCTGCGTTTATCGAGACCATATACCCTAGATCCTCTATTTCCCTTAGCACATCTTCAGGACCGTTGTACCAGTGGAATATAGCCCTCTCAACACCTGCCATGCTTATAATCCTAAGGGCTTCCCTCCATGCATCCACAGCGTGTATATTCACAACAGCTTCTATAGATCTAGATACCTCTAGGAAGATCCTTAGCATCTCAACTTGTCTCTCGAAGAGGGATTCCGGAAGGAATCTCCTGTCCAGCCCCACCTCTCCAATGCATTTGGGTTTTGCCTCATATATAAGATCTACCGTCTTTCTAAGGTTTTCAGGCCCCTCTTTCTCTATATTCCATGGGTGGATCCCCAGGCATGGTATGATGTTTGAGCTATATCTTTTAGCTAGCTCGAGGGTTCTTAGAGAGGATTTCATATCATCGCTCACAGCTAGGATTACATAGCCTCTTCTAACAAACACCTCTACCTCGTCATCCCCGAACTCATGGAGATGGCAGTGGGCATCGTAGAGGCCTCTAGCCACCAACGGTGTCACCTAGAGATCCTAACTTCTCTTACAAGGATATAGGGCGATTCAACTGGGGTTGTTATCTCCCACCACTTCACCTTATAGAGCCTCTTACCGAGGGCCTCTATATTTGTCAATAGATTATTAACTGTATCTGCGATCCTCATTCTCCTTGAGGCCCCAACGATCTCTCCATTATCTACGATCAATATCGCGTCGCGGAGGACTGTAGAGAAGATCCCCTCGACAAAGTTATGATATCTGGTATACCAGTTGTTAGTGGCTATTAAGCCTCTTCTGAGATCCCTTATAAGCTCCTCATCACCTCTATCGCCTTGCTCAACACATATGTTCCACGGTCTCGGCATGATCCAGCCCGCATTGCCTGTAGACTTGGTTCCCATAGCCCTTGCTGTTTTGCTGTTATGGAGAAGAGATCTGAAGACGCCTTTCTCCACCAGGGCTACCTCCCTCGTTGAGACTCCCTCATCGTCGAACCCCGTTGATCCCATCATATCCTCTCTGTGGGGGGAATCCTTTATAGTGAGAACCTCACTAGCTATCCTATCCCCAGGCTTCCTATTGGCTAGGAATGTTGTTCCAACTAGATATGAGAAGCCTGTGAAGCCCCTTACAATTGAGTCTAGTAGCTCTCCAAACACCATTGGCGATAAGATCACATCATATTTCCCTGGTTCTATGCTCCTCTGGGAGGCTGATAGTTTGGCATATTCTGCTGATTTGAGTGCCGCCTCCTCTAACTCCTTAGGATCATAATACCTGGATCCATATCCCCAGTGCCCTGAACCCTCCCCCTTGAAGGATCTTAGGTGCGCATCGATGAAAGATCTCTTCTCACAGGCATTGAATCCCTTAGATGTTGCGAGGCACTTAACATTGATCCCTAGATCCAGGATGCCTGCAACCCTTTCAACACCCTCCTCAATAGCCCTGTTGATCATCATTTCAGCAATATCCCTTGGATCCTCCATCAGCTTTTCGATCTTATCATCAAAGGCCTTTGAGAGTGGCCGAGCCCTCGGATCTGGGTCTGGCAGTGGGGCATATAACATAGATCTTTCTAACTGATCTATATTTCCCGATAGCTCGGAGATTTTTCTAGATATCTGGTCAAGGCTCCATGTGTCAAAGGATGCCTGTGCAATCCTCTCACCCCTTGCTACATATATTGAGGTGCTATACGTCCTCCAGCTCTGGACAATACCTGGCTGGCTATTCACAATTTTAACCATAGATCTATCTGTGGTTGTTAGCAGTACAGCGCATTCTTGGAAGCCAGAGGCTTCGGCTGCTTTGAGTATCTTCTCACCTATGTATATCGGATCACTCAATAGGAGCCACACCCAGGTAGATCTTTGAGATCCTCACGTTAGGGCCTCCCATCCACACAGGCACACCCTGGGATGGCTCTCCCTTACCACATGTTCCTGGGAAGAACTCGAGGGTTTTATCTGCCCCAGCTATGCTGCTGAGGAAATCACCTGTGGTTATCTCTAGCACAGGGTTTCTAACAGGTCTCCCCAGCTCTCCCTTCTCTATCAGGAACGCCTCTAACCCTATATACCTATGCTGCCACCTGGTATCGTCTATATTCCACTCCATATTATTCTTTATATATACGCCAAGCTCTATATCTTCTATAAGCTCCTCGAACTCCATATCCCCTGGGGCTAGATATGTGTTGCTCATCCTCACAATTGGTTCTGAGGCATAGTCCATAGATCTTGAGGATCCGTTGCTGTTAACCATCATCAGCGCCGCCGTCTCTCTATTATGTAGAAGCTCTGTAATAACCCGCTCTCTATATAGGGTCTTGGGCCTTGCGGGAACCCCCTCATCATCGTATAAGTAGAAGCCGCTGGAGCCAGGAATTGTTGGGTCGTCTATGACATTAGCATATCTATTTCCAAGCCTTGCCTTGCCAACCATTTCGGGCTTGACGTAGCTCTCGCCGGCCTGTGCCGCTTCCCTCCCAAGCACCCTATCCGCCTCTAGGGGGTGCCCTACGCCCTCGTGCATCATGAGCCCCACCAGCTCAGGGCCTAAGACAACATCTATCTTCTCCCTCGGGGGTGAGATCCCCCTTATAAGTGCCTCCTCTATATTCCTGACCATATTTGAAATATTATTCGAGACCTTTTCCTCCTCTAGGAGCTCGAGACCCTTAGATGCTGCTATCTCATACCACTTGCTCATAGAGCCCTTCCCGGGGTATGATATAACTATGTTTATAAACCCCTCTATCTTTGGGATCCTGCTCCTAATATATGCACCATCGCTGTTGACCACGATCTTCTCCTCGATCTCCTCGCTATAGTTAGCTATAAATGTTGATAGCTTAGCCTCTCTTAGAGAGTTCTGGGCAGCTATATATAGATCCTTTAGATACGGCACTCTATCGCCTAACGCGAGGCTCTCAAAAGGCTTTAAAACTTTAACCTCGTAGGAGGCTCTCCCAATCTTCTCACGCGAGAGCGTTATCTTACTCTTAACAAGGCTTGAGAAGGTCCTCGCACCTGACACGGCTCTCTCAACAACAGATCTAACCCCTTCCCTATCTAGCCTCCCAGTAGCTGCGAATGCCATAGAACCCTCATATAGAACCCTCACACCGATACCCTCTGAAATCCTGGTGCCAATGCCTATGATTCTATCTCCCCTCATGCTTATACTCCTAAGCTCACGCCTATGATATCTAGCCTCAGCATATGAAGCCCCTAGGTTCCTGGCATACTCAACGGCGTAGAGAGCAAGCTCTTCCAAAAGCCCACCAATAAATATTAGGAAGAAGTTATTAATGCAATATAGCTCTAGGATTACAACAGAAAGCCTTACCCTTCAGGACGGGGATGGCAAGGTTTATAAGCCTTCTAAGGCTTTGATCATCTTTGGAGGGGCTCCATAGCCTCTAGCTATGGCGGTTAGCCCCGAGCCGGGGGCCATAGAGCTCCTCAGAAGATATAGGCTAGCCCTGAACTATGCCATGAACAAGATCCTGAGCCTGGATCTAGAGTCCATTAAAGAGGTGCATAGGGAGCTCTACAGAGAGCTTAGAGGGTGATTCGGACTATCATCTAGGATCGCCCTTGATAGCTGATAGGGATGCAATTGCAAATGAAAAGGCCTGGAGGAAGAACCGCTTGTCCCTCGATAGACATTGATTGTCATTGATATTAATTTGTTTTGGATTGTTTTGCTTCTTGATCCACAGGGTTTTTAGCCCTGTGGTCATCGAGGGACTTCCATCTCCCCCATAGAGATCTTGGGATCTCTATGGGTTCATGGGTGGCGGTTGAGCCCAGCGGAATGGGGCTCCCATCTAGAATTGAAACACCGAAGCCCTTCTGGGCAGAGCCCTCATATAGGGCTTCGGTTTCGGGTGCTCCAAAGGTCATCGCATCCCGAGGTCTCTCCACACCAAGATATAGCAGGGATATCGCCTCATCATCAAAACAACTATGGATTGGATACTTATAAGCTTAAGTTCAGACAACAAACGAATATAAAAGCATTCCTACTACCATGAAAAAGGATACAGCCCCCACATATCTAGAAATATTATTGAGAGCTACTATAGGCTTAGGAATGGGAGGTATCGAGGGCTAAGGAATATCTATCCAAATATTCCATCCCACTATATATGGCCTATGTCAGGATGCTGTTGAAAGGGTATCCCCTCTAAGGAGGAACAAGGTAGACAATATGCCGAGGAGATCTTCGAGAAGCTTGTTAAGCATCTAGGTCTGGGGAAAAGGGATCTTAGGGGTAGGAGGCTTGTGAGATATCTCTGGAGGAGATCTTGGGAGATCGCTCGGGATCAGGTAGATCTTGAGATGATGGAGGGCAAACTAGTGCCTAGGATCAATAGTGTTAGCCTATGGCTAGTTGATGACCACGTGTGGAAACCAATAGATGCTACGAAGATCAGGATCAATGGCTTTAAGCATATTTTCTTCACAAGTGTTGCCATTCATACCCATAGGGGTTGGGTGCATCTCGATCTAGAGCCTTCTAAGGAGTTCTACAAGCTATTGGCAAGAGGCTTTAAGCCAACATCCCATTCTAAGATTAAGCTTGATAGGAGGAGTAGGAGGGCGCTTTTCCACTTATCCCTAGAAAAGGAGGTCGAGATCTACAGGCCTGGGAATATTAAGCCTGTCGATGATAATGAGAATTCTGTAGAACTCTCTACGAGGCATTCGCAACAATCCTAGAAACAGACCTTGCAAAGACCACTCTAGACTATAGCTATAGGAAGAAAAGCATTCAGAAAAGAAATGGATCTGGTGGCAAAGAAGCTAGGAAGGCTATGGAGAAGCTTAGAGAAGGAAAGAAGAAGAGGGACTATAGGATGAAAACAGCAAACATGATAGGAGAGATGCACTGAGGACTAGGGGCGTTATAGTTATTGAGAGAATATCTGAGAAAGATATAAGGGTTATGATCGCTAGGTATAGGGATAAGCAATTAAGACATAGGATATATCAGAGTGCTTTGAAGGGTGAGCTGAATGCGATAATAGATAAGGCTAGGGAATATGGAATGCCGGTATTAATGGTGGATCCCAGAAACAAATCTAAGATCTGCCCAATACATAAGGCTATAATAGAATATGGAGAGGATAGAATAGGGATCTGCAGCAAAGGAGGCGAGGGATAGCATAGAGAGGTAGTGGCATTGATCAACCTATATTTTAAAGCCCTGAAGCCCTTCTGGGCATAGCCCTCATATAGGGCTTCGGGGTTCCAAGCCTAGATAGGAGCC
>Ga0079998_111873_pt1 | contig 49796 bp, 42 predicted proteins | sample PerSpoBPS_BMetaG_FD_69201 | JGI IMG/M metagenome (GOLD analysis project Ga0079998, IMG submission 69201) | Thermal spring microbial communities from Yellowstone National Park, Wyoming, USA - Perpetual Spouter B (PS_B) MetaG (SPADES assembly)... | ecosystem: Environmental > Aquatic > Thermal...
TTTTTTATACTGGCGAAGTAGCTTATGTTCTGAAAAGATTTTGGCTTTGAAACAAAAACTTGGCGAGAAAAAATTTTTTGAAGATGTTTTGTTTTTGGTTTTAGATGAGTTCAAGAGCGAAGGAGAGTTTGTAGAAACCTTAAAAAGTTTTCTGGATTTACAAAAAGTAAATTCTAAATTCAGTCTTTCTGATTTGAAAATCACAAAAGAGAGAATACCGTATAATTCTAAAATTCAGTATGTTTTGAGAGCTGTTTTGGAAGAAGCAAAAATAGAATTTGGTTTTGAACCTGTTTTCCCAAAATTCATTATGAATTTGAATGTTTTATTTGGAAAAAAGTTAGAGCATCACTGGTTGGTAGATTTTTTGAGCTTTGCATTCAGAAAAGAAGTTGAAAAGCTATCTGAAATTTTGAAAAAAGATCTTACGAAGATATGGGGAATATGAAAAAGAGAATTTTACTTCTGCGAGATTTTTATCCTGAGGCAGAAAAAGAGTTTATATCTTATATATCTCAGGACAGATGGAATTTTTCAGTAGTAAAAAATGTAGCTAATGAGCTTAATTTTGACCTTCAAAGAGCGCTTTCTATTTACCTTGAAAAATTTGATTTAGATGTGATAGATATTTTTGTGAGCTCTGAGGAGTTTCAAAAAAGATGGGAAAAAACTTTTTATCCACAAGCCGATAACTTTATTTCAAAGATCCTGAAAGATATAAAGCCATCATCAAAAATAGGTTTTTTCTCAAAAGAAGATTTTTATGTGATTTTAGCGAAGCAGATTACTTATTACAAACCTGATATTGTTTTAGTTCTTCCGTTTGCCGAGGTAAATCACTATTTTTTTTCAAAGTTGAAAAAGATTTTTAACTTCAAACTTGTTGGATATTCAAATGCAACCTCTTTTTCTTTTTATGATGAACATATCTTATCCTATTATGATTTTGTTTTTTCTCCTTTTTTACCTCATGTTTTCAAGCTCAGATATTTTGGCGTAAAAGCTGAGTATATTCCATTAGGATTTGAGCCTTTGGTTTTGGAAAAACTCAAAGAAAGAAAATCAGTTGATGGGGATCAATTAAGTAGCGAAAATAATCAGAAAATATATGATGTAGTTTTTGCTGGAAGTTTGCATCAGGCTCACAGAAGTAGAATACCTTTTCTCAAAAAAATTGCAGATGCCTTCGGAGATAAATTTCATATATGGACTCAATCTTTTAGTTCTTTGCCGCCTGAGTTGAGGAAAAATTTCAGGGGAGCTGTTTTTAATATTGATTACTACTATGTTCTGTCAAAGTCAAAGATAGTTCTGAATCATCATGGAAGTATTTTACCTTGGGCACATAATCTGAGATTATTTGAAACAACTGGTGTTGGTTCTTTCCTTCTAACAGATAATCTACCCGGAATAGACGAACTTTTTGAGGTAGGAGAAGAGGTAGAAACTTATGATTCCATAGATGAGTGTATAGATAAAATAAAGTATTACCTTTTGAATGAAGAAGAAAGAGAGAAGATAGCAAAAGCAGGGCAGATTAGAACATTGAAAAACCACACATACGAAAAAAGAATTGAAAAGCTACTTGATTTATTTTTAAGGTATAAGATTATTTGAGACACTGTTATTAGATTACTTCAAATCATTTTTGGTTTTCTAACAGTAATTTCAGTAAAAACAAAGTATCTTTTTTAAGATTAGATTTAGCCCAATTTTTTGTTCTTTCATCTAACAATTCTCCCACACCTGATAATATCCTCTTATCTGGAAGTTTCTCTAATTTCTCAATACAACTTTCTACAAATTCTCTAAAACTCATGTTTGTTCTTTTTTCAACAATATTTTTGTTTATAGGAAAGTTTTTCTTCAAAAGATACCATACATCAAAAATATCTCTGTTTGCTTTGCCAAGTCGTTCATACATCGCAACGAGCTTGTGTGCAAAAATATCTTCTATAACCATAACTTTCATAGGGATTCCAAGATATATCTTGTTTTCATATTTTGAACCAAATTGTCTGGTGTTAATTTCAATTTTGATATTTGGTGTTCCTTCTTCATAAGAAAGTAATATGAAGAGGGTGAATTTTTTTATCGCTTCATCTTTAATTTTTCCATATTGTTCTGCGATTTCTAAGATTTTCTTAAAAACATATTCTTTTTTTTCTTCATCTAAAAGATCAAAATCTAAATCTATGGAAAATCTTGGTAGGTTATAAAAAAGGTGTAGAGCTGTTCCGCCTTTAAAACCTAACGACGGAGATATAGTTGCGTCAGAATATATATCTTTCAAAATCATTAACAAAACATTTCTATGTTTTGAAATATCAAAAGCCATAAATTTCTTTTACTCTTTTTTCCAAAGATTTGTTTTTGTAGATTGGTAAAATTTCAAGAATTTTTTCTTTATCTAAAACTGATATGTTGTCAAGATAATAGTTTTTGTTCAAGTATAATGTGTCCAGAAACGCTCTTTCTTTTGTCGCAATCCAGTATGTTCCCTTATATTCTAAGCCGGTAGGATCTGTTAAAATACTGCCTTTGATTTTTCTATAAAAATATTTTTGTCCATCCATTTCTATTTCTCTTGTGAGATAAGATGCTACAAAGATTTGAGAATAAAATTGAAAAATTACACCCGATTGAGATAAAACAGTTTCAAAGCTGATGTATGATGGTTTATATATTTTTGTAGCTAACTCAAATTTGTTGTAATCTTTATCTTTAACATAAATTCCTTTTCTTAGACGAAAGATTTTTTTTGTTTTCACATAATAGCTAATTTTTCTTTTGACTGAATTTATATCTGTTTCTTGCCAAAGTAACGCTATTTCTTTAAAAGTAAAAACAGTGTTTTTATTCTTGAAAAGTAATAGTAATTTATCGCTTGCCATAATTTATGAACTAAAGGTTACATTTTTTGTTGCTTTCAGTTTATAATATATAAATTTAAAAATATAAACTTTTTTCTTATATTTTGCAGTATTGTTGTGAAATTTTATTGCCTTTAATTTTAGAATTATGGGACCGCTTGTTTCTTGTATTATACCTACATATAATAGAGCTCATATTGTGGGGAGGGCAATTCAGAGCGTTTTAAATCAAACATATAGGAATATGGAGGTAATAGTTGTAGATGATGGATCGCAAGATAACACTCAGGAAGTAGTTTTATCTATAAAAGATGAGAGGATAAGGTATATAAGGCTCCACAGGAATTTTGGGGCTGCTTTTGCGAGGAATTTAGGTATTGCGAATGCGAGGGGAGAATTTGTAGCATTTTTAGATAGCGATGACTACTTTTTACCTGAAAAGATAGAAAAGCAAGTTGAACTTATGCTAAAAGATGAGAGTGTAGGTGTGTGCTACACAGAAGTTTATTTTGAAATTGATAATGGAGAACTCGTTTATAAAGAATCTCCGCGGATAAGGGGAAGAATATATGAAAAACTTTTGCTTTTTCCTCCACGTATTCATCTTCCAACATTCCTTGTTAGAAAAAATTTACTTAATAACTTATATTTTGATGAAACGAAGAGGGTAGGAGAGGACACAAAATTTATGATTTGTCTTTCAAAAATATCAAACTTTGATTTCATCCCTTTACCTTTATGCGTTGTAGATAGAAAAGTGGTAACGGTTAGTCTATTCAGGGGTGAGGTAGAGAGGAAGTTTATTATGAAAAATAGAATAGAAGTCTTTGAAGAGTTCAAACCTAATATTTTTAAGTTGTTTGGGGTTCAGAGAATTTCTTGGATATATAATCGCTTAGCTTGGACCGCATATTGCAAATACAAAATGAAAGATTTGACTGCAAAACTCCTTTTCAAATCAGCATTTGAAACAAAAAGCTTGAAGGATTTTCTAAAAGGCATTTCTGTAATATTAGGCTTATACGAAAAATATATGATGAGAAAATATGGAAAAGAGAATCTTGAAGAATTTACCATATAATAAGTATTATATTGGGTTATGCAACCACTTTTTTCAATAGTTATTCCGACAAGGGATAGACCAAATTTTTTAAGGGAAGCAATTCAATCTGCATTGGAGCAAGAATTTGATGATTACGAAATAATAGTTAGTGATAATTCAACTAATTCTGAAACAGAAAAAGTTGTATCTGAGTTTTGGTCAAAAAAATTGAAGTATTTCAGAACACCGAAGCCGTTAGATATGCCAAAAAGCTGGGATTTTGCTTTGTCAAAGGCAAATGGTAAATTCATAACTTTTTTAGCAGATGATGATCTTCTTCCAAAAAAATTCCTACGATTTTACTCAAAAATTGTAAATTTAAAGGAAAATAAAGGTATCAAAGTTTTTTCGCATAGGTGGGGGGTCTTTTCTAATATAGTTGAAAAATTACAAACACAAAAGTTGGATAACTCTGAAGAAAAAAAATATAGGATTGTTTTTTATATACTGAATGGAAAAGATATTATAGGAAGGCCTGATGCTAGGTATCTTTTCAGTTGGCAAATTACATCAGCGTGGAGGTGGTTTAGTTCTCATACATCTTTTGTGGATAAGGATTTTTACGATTTTATAAGGAGTAAATATGGTAGGTGTTTTTTTAATTGGGCTCCTGATATAACCTTTCCCACAATTGCTTTATATGAGCTTTCAAAAGAAGATAATAAAAATGTGTGTGATGTTAATGTTCCCCTGCTTATTGCTCGAGATACTCCTTTCTCTTATGGTTATGGGGCGCGCGGTAATCCCGAAAAAGTAAAAGAATTCTTATATCAGTTTGATGAATTTAGAGGGAAGCCTATGTTTTCTCCATTCAAAGATCTCTTTACAGTTTGGAATTGTGTGTATGATTCTTTCTTAGTTGCTTTTGATATTATAGGAAAAAATGAAGTCTATAATTTGGCCGGAAAGGATGCGATAAGAGATTTTCATAGGAAGTTTTTTATAGCAATTTTAGATGAACTTAGAGATCTTTCTAAAAAAGATAAATCTTACGAGAAATATCAAAAAAAGGTAAAGAGGTATTTTTATTTTTGGAAGATAAAAAATTTTCTTTTAGGTCTAATTCAAGATAAGGAGTATATTAGAGAAGTTCTAAAAAGTAGATTAAGACGCTCTTTGGGAATACAAAGTGAAAATCAAGGTTTTCTCTTCAATCCTGTGAGCTATGATGTAAGTAATTTAAAAGAAGCTATAAGTATTGCTGATACTATTATTGAGGAAAAATTAGAGGCGTTAGGTTAGTTATAAAAGTAAAGATATAGGGAAAATTTTGATTTATGGCATTTGCAATAAGAGTTGAAGGACTATCAAAAAAATATAGAATTGGTAAGAGGGAACCATATCATGCTTTGCGAGATGTTATATCAGAAGGTGTGAGAAAAATTATCAAATTCAGAAAATATAATGAAAACAAAGATGAACAATATATTTTGGCTCTAAAAGATGTATCTTTTGAAGTAAAAGAGGGTGAGGTAGTAGGAATAATAGGAAGAAACGGAGCAGGAAAAACCACTCTGCTCAAAATCCTATCAAAAATAACCTATCCTACAAAAGGTTATGCTGTTGTCAGAGGTTCAGTTGGAGCTATGCTTGAAGTGGGAATTGGTTTTCATCCAGAACTTACAGGAAGAGAAAATATATTCCTTTATGGAACTATACTTGGAATGAAAAGGAAAGAAATAGAAAGAAAATTTGATCAAATTGTTGAGTTTTCAGAACTTGCGGATTTTATAGATACTCCTGTGAAATACTACTCATCTGGTATGTATGTTAGGCTTGCTTTTGCAACTGCTGCACATCTTTCAGCAGATATATTGCTTGTGGATGAGGTTCTCGCAGTAGGTGATGTGGGGTTCCAGAAAAGGTGTTTTCAAAAGATGGGAGAAATATCATCGGAGGAAGGAAGAACGATTCTTGTTGTTTCACACAATATGGATGCGATTTTGAGGTTTTGTCAAAGAGCTATTCTTATTGATAAAGGTAAAGTAATAAAAGACGGAAATGTTTCAGAAGTCGTAAATGAATACCTCAAATTCTTTGCTGAAATTCCTCAAAAAAGAGAATGGGATTTTGACTCTGCTCCGGGAGATGAATTTGTTAAACTAAAATCTATAAAAGTAAAAAATAAGTATGGCGAGGAGAATTTTTTGTTTGACTCAACAGAGCCTATTTTTGTTGAATTTGAATTCTGGGTTTTAAAGCCTACGAATGCTTGTGCAAATATAGTCCTCCAAAATTCAAGGGAAATAATAGTTTTTACAACAGGTGAGAATTCTTATCTTGAAAGAGCTTACAAAAACCTTAATCCAGGGCTATATAAAGCTATATGTGAAATTCCATCTAACCTCCTTGCGGATGGAACCTATAATATAAGAGGTATTATTGTTTCTCCAAGGAAAGATAGGAAAGGATTATGGCATGTAGATATTCATAATGCTGTTTCTTTTCAGGTAAATGTTCCTCTTGGACCACACTCTCCGCGGGGTGATTACACAGGTGGATATCCGGGTGTTATTTGGCCAAAACTTAAATGGGAAACTTTTGTTCTTGAAGATGGAGAGATTGCTAAAAAAATATTTTAAAATAGAAATAGGGTTTATTACTTTAAGAAGATAGGGGGGAAATAAAAGTTTTGTGTTAGTAATATGATGAAGAAGTTAAAGCGATATTTTAAAGATAAGAAAAATTTATTCCTGCACGATTTTTTGGGTGGGGGCTACTTGGGAAGGAATATCGCTAGGTATATAACTTCTAATGTGGGAGTATATTTGAGAGCAGTTCAAAGGTCAAGAAGTTCTGAGAGATTATCTTGCCCTGTTATTTTAAATTCTGTTCCGAAAGCTGGAACAAATTTACTTTTGAATGTTGTGCTACAAGTACCACAAGCATTTTTGCAAGATGAGATAGTTATTTATAATCTGAAATCAAATTGGCAAATATGGGGATTAGAAGCCCTTTCTATATCTCCAAGATTCTACTATTCATTGGTTGAAAGAAAGGTTTATAACTTGTTACCAGGTAAAGTTTTTGTTGGGCATAATCCTTATACTTCGGATGTTGCTAAATTTATTGATAAATGGAAATTAAAGCATATACTTATCATAAGAGATCCAAGAGATTATGTTGTTTCTCTAACTTATTTTGTTGGTTATGGGAATCATATCAGGAGACCAGCTTATGATCAATTTAAGTCTCATGATGAAAAACTTCTTGCGAGTATTTTAGGTATAGGTGAAGGAAAATTTTCACTTTCTTTAACAAAGTATTCTGTTCCTAATGTTAAAATTCTTTATGAAAGCTATGAAGGGTGGTTGAGCCACAAAAATACTCTTGTTATAAGATATGAAGACTTTGTAGGAGAGGACGGAATCTCTCCGAATATAAAGGAAGCAATGAGGAAAATTCTCAACTATCTTGAAGTTGAGCCAACAGACGATATTGTCGAAAAAATGATCAACGAAGGTATGAAACCAGAAAAATCTCATACTTTCAGAAAAGGTAGAGTAGGGGAATGGAAAAAGGAGTTTAAAGAAATTCACTTTGAAGCATTTGAAAAAATTGGAGGTGTTGAAATCTTAAAAAAATTTGGATATTCTTAATATTCTTTATTGACAAAAAGATTTTGAATAGTGAAGATACTTTGAATAAGATACTATGCTTTCTCAAAGAAGAGCCGGGGTTCTTTTGCATATTACATCTTTGCCCTCTGATTTTGGTGTCGGAGATTTAGGAAAAAGTGCTTATGAATTTGTTGATTTCCTTTCAAAAGCAGGTCAAACCCTTTGGCAAATATTACCTATAAATCCTACAACCTATAATTTTGGAAATTCTCCTTACCATTCACTATCCACATTCGCAGGAAATTATATTCTCATAAGTCCTGAAAAGCTTTGGGAATCAGGTCTCATCAAAAAAGAGGATTTAGAAGAAATAAAAGAAAAAAGGTCAAATAAGGTTGAGTATAAATTGGTATATAATAACAAAAAAAAGATTTTGCGAAAAGCCTTTTTGAATTTTGATACCAAAAAAGATGAGTTTCAGAAATTTCTCTTTGAGCAAAAATGGTGGCTTGAATCTTATGCCGTTTTCTCAGCAATAAGAGAAAAAACAAAAAAAGAGTGGTATGAGTGGGATGACGAACTCAAAAAAATAAAAAAAAGAGAAAAAGAAAAAAAAGAAGAAGAAAAAAAAGAAAAAGAGGAGAGGAGTGTCAATGGTTTTGAGAAACTCAAAAAAGAGCTTGAAGACAATTTTTATTTTTTTGTATTTGAACAATTTATTTTCTTCAAACAGTGGTTTGAACTCAAAAATTATGCTAACTCAAAAGGTATTTTAATAATAGGAGATATGCCGATTTATCCAGCTTATTCAAGTTGTGATGTGTGGGAAAACCCTCATCTTTTCAAATTAGATGAAAATATGAACATGGTATTTGTCTCCGGTGTTCCGCCTGATTTTTTCAGTCCAACAGGTCAGCTCTGGGGAAATCCTGTTTATAACTGGCAGGAGCATGAAAAAGAAGGTTTTAGGTGGTGGATAAAAAGGTTCTCTCATCTTATGAAACTTTATGACTACATAAGAGTTGATCATTTCAGGGGGTTCATAGCTTACTGGGAAGTCCCATCGTATGAAAAAACAGCAATAAATGGGAGATGGGTTCAAGTCCCTTATTTCTCTTTTTTCAAAACTATTTTCAGAAACTTTCCTTTTTTGCCTATAATAGCTGAAGATTTAGGATTTATAACAGAAGATGTAAAGTATGTGAAAGAGTATTTTGGTATTCCGGGAATGAAGGTTTTGCAGTTTGCTTTTTACGAAGAAAATAGTCCTTATTTGCCTCATAATGCAGAAAAAAACTCTGTAATTTATACTGGGACCCACGACAATCCTCCAACACGAGCTTGGTTCAAAAAGCTTGATGCTGAAACAAAGCTTAAAGTTGAAAAATATGTTGGTGTCCCACTTACAGAAGATAATATATGCTATTTTATGATAAGGTTAGCTTATGCTTCGCCATCTCAATTTGCGATTATACCCATCCAAGATATACTGAGTTTAGATGAGGATTCAAGAATGAACACTCCGGGTAAGCCGGATGGTAATTGGGAGTGGAGGCTTGAAAATTTACCAGATGAAAAATTAGCTTTTGAACTATATGAGCTTTCAAAAATCTACGGGAGAATCTGAAAAGAAAAAGAGAATTTGAAAAGAAAAAATTGCATTATTTTACTTTCATTTTTTTACAATTTTTTCTATATGGGAAATATTTCTTCTCCCTCTTTATTTATTGACCTTTATGAGCTTACTATGATGCAGAGCTATTTTTTCAATAACAAAAACGATATTGCTGTCTTTGATTTTTTCATAAGAGATAGGGAGGGAACACCAAGAAGGTTTTATGTTTTTGCTGGACTTGAATTTTTGATTGAGTTTATAGAGAACTTAAAATTTTCAGAAGAAGATATAAAGTATATTTCAGAGCTTGGACTTTTCAAAGATGAATTCCTTGATTACCTCCGAAACTTCAAGTTTGAGGGTGATATTTTCTCAGTTGAGGAGGGTAGAATAGTTTTTCCGGGAGAGCCTTTGGTTGAGGTTGTTGCTCCGTTGCCGCAAGCTCAAATTATAGAGACGGCTCTTATAAATCTTCTACAATTCCCTATACTTTCTGCTACGAAATTTGCAAGGTGCTTTTTAGTTTCGAGGGGGAAGCTTCTTGTAGATTTTGGTGCTCGGCGTGCTCATTCTCTTTGGTCCGCAGAAGTCGCAGCAAGATGCGCCTATATTACAGGATTTCACGGAACATCTCTGCTTTCGGCAGGAAAAAAATATGGAATTCCTGTTTATGGAACTATGGCTCACTCTTACATTATGATTTACGAAGATGAAAAACAAGCTTTTGAAGATTTTGCGAAACTATATAACGGCACAGTTTTACTTGTTGATACATACGATGTTGAAAAAGGGGTAAAGAACGCAGTTGAAGTTATTCAAAAGCTCAAAGATTACCGCATAAAAATAAGAGGAATAAGAATAGATAGCGGAGATCTTATAGAGAACTCAAAAAAAGCAAGAAGAATTTTAGATGAGGCAGGTCTTCAAGATGTTTTCATTTTCCTGAGCGGCGGAATAAATGAATATAAAATAAAAGAGATTTTGGAAGCTTTTCCGGATTTGGCTGGATTTGGAGTTGGGACGGAAGCCACAGTTTCATCTGACCTCCCTTATCTTGATTGCGCATATAAACTCGTAGAATATAGTGGGATACCACGAATGAAACTTTCAGAAGGCAAGAAAACTTTTCCCGGAAGAAAAAATGTAAAGCGTCTTTACAAAGCAGGAAAAATGGTGTGCGATGTTATTATTCCTTTTTCTAATCCAGAAGATATGCCAGATGAATCTGAACTTGATTCTGATTTTGACTCTTACGAGATTTTGCTCAAAAAAGTCGTAGATCACGGTCAAGTTGTAGAGAGGGTGGAAGATAAAAGAAAATATATTCTCTATTGTAGAGATAGATTTATGAGAGATTTTGAAATGTTACCCGAATATCTCAAAAAACTTGGGCCACCCGAAGAAGGAGAAAAATATCCGGTTTTATTTGGAAAAGAATTCTCTGCTATTTTGCATAGTACAGAAAGAAAAATTCAAGAGAAAATTTGATCTGTGTACAGTAAATCCAGTTTGTAGTATCAATTTGAGCGAGCAAGGATGTAAGGTATCTGATGGTGCTCAGAAGAAAGCAAATTACACTCTTATTCTTATCAGGTTCCCTTTGGTTGGGGACAGATTAATTGTTTGGTTCCCTATCATGATCGGTCTTATTTCTGGTGTAGATATTCTGACTTCTGGTGTAGATATCTTTATAGGTCTTATTTCGGTTGCACCAGAGAGCAATTGATTTACGGCGTTCTTCTGGAAATCCATCAAATATCTTACATTTGATATGGAAACTCTTGCTAAACCAATTGATATGTTTGTATCCATATCCATAATTTCATATTAACAATTCAAAAACTAATTTTGTTTTTTTGCGTGATTTTTACTTTTTTGGTATTTTTGGTTTCTTGATTTTTATCTTGTGAGTGGTTTTAGTAATTTTTTTTGTAGATTGTTTTTTTCATAGATTAGGAAATTTTTTCAGAAATTTGGAGCAAAAAAGCTTAAAGATTTGCGTAAAATGTGTAAAATAAAAATAAATAAGGTGAGTGTAAGGACTTCAAGTATTGAGAAAAAAACAAAAGAGGCAGAGGTTCGTATATTCGTAAATTTAGACGGCGAGGGTAAAAGAAAAGTCAGTACATCAATAGGTTTTCTTGATCATATGATAGAAATATTCTCTGAGTTCTCTCTATTTGATATTGAGATTGAAGCCAAAGGAGATATTCATGTAGATTACCATCACATAACCGAGGAGATTGGTCTGTGTTTTGGGAAGGTGATAAGGGAAGCGTGCGGGGACGATATTGAAAGATTTGCAAATGCGAAGGTTCCCCTTGATGAAGCTCTGTGTGAGTTTGTCCTTGACATATCTGGAAGACCTTATTTTTTTATACATAATTTCAACTTAATAAGAGAGTCTCTTTATGCCAATATTTTACATGTATTTTTTGATGGGGTTGCTCGTGGAGGAGGTTTCACACAGCACTGCATAATAGAATATGGAATGAATTCTCACCATATAGTTGAGGCGTGTTTTAAAGCCGCTGCTTTGTGTTTTAAAAAAGCAACAAGAAAAAGAGGACTTTCAAAACCATCTTCAACAAAAGGATATATTTTCTGATTCTTGATTTTGCTTCATAATTTTTGGTTTTTATCATTTATTTTTTGTTTGGTTTATAATTTTGTTTCCGTATGCTTGCGGAAAAGTACGCAAAAGCTCTAATTTTTTCAGCAAAAGAAGAAAATATTCTTGAAAAAGTTTTTGAGGATGTCAAATCTTTTCAGCAAATCCTTTCTTCTGAACCGGTCAATTTTCTTATAAAATCTCCTGCCTACTCAAAGCAAAGAAAAATAGAGTTTATAGAATCTCTGGCAAGGGAGAAAGATTTTTCTAATATTTTTACCAATTTTTTGAAGCTTGTAATAAAGAAAAAAAGAGAGTTTCTTATTGATGATATAATAAGATATTTTTTCTTCATATATTTCAGAGAGGTTGGGATAGAAAATGTGACGGTGGTTTGTGCCGATGAGCCAGATCCAACTTGGGTTGAGCAAATAAAAAAAACAATTCAGGAGTCTTTTGGTAAGAAAGTTAATTTAAATATAAAGGTGGATAAAAAAATTATAGGGGGATTTGAGATAATAGGGGATGGATGGAAAGTTTCAGCTTCAGTTCGCGATTTCTTCTACAACCTGGTTAGAACATAGATAATCTCGTTAGGGCATAATAATAAAGAACATAAAAATTGATAATTAAAAGGGAAGTTTAATTTACCAGACCTGAGCTATTATTTCACCACCAATATTTAGTTTTTTTGCCGTTGTGCTGCTCATTATACCTTTTGAAGTTGAGAGAATAAGAATACCTGTTCCTCCAAATATCGGTTTTATGTCTTTTGACTTTATATATAACCTTCTGCCAGGTTTTGAAAATCTTCTTAAACCTCTTATTACTGAAATTTTGGTATTTGGTTCTGGATAAAAGTATTTGAAGACTATTTTTAATTTCATCTTTTTGCCATCAGGTATTATTTCATAGTCTTTGATAAATCCTTCTTCTTTAAGCACTGATGCGATTTGTATTTTTGTTCTTGAAGCTGGTAATATTATCTCATCTTTTCTTACAGCAATTGCGTTTCTTATCCTTGTAATCATATCAGCAATTGGGTCTGTCATCCCCATATTAATTTACCTCCTTCCTTTTTACCATGATGCCTTTTTGACCCCGGGTAAATCTCCTCTAAGAGCCAGCTCCCTAAAACACATTCTGCATAGCTTAAAAAATCTCATAAAGCTCCTTGGTCTTCCGCATCGCAGACATCTGTTTCTATATCTTACCTTAAATTTTGGAGTTTTATATATCTTCTGTTTATCGGCTGCTGTTGGCATATCTTGTAAAATAAATGAGCTATGTTTTAATTTTCATTTTTTCAATTTTTTTTCCTTCTGTTAAAAGTATTCAGAGAAATATAAAATTTACATATGGAGTATACCGAAAGAATGATTATTTTGAAGGAAGCAGAAGAAATCTTCCAGAACATTATAACTAAAATCAATAAAGTATCTAACAGCATAGTTGAGGATATCTTCTCTCCTGATATAGACGATTTGATCAAAGAAATATCCCAGTCTATTCCAAAGCTACAAATGATTATTTCAGAGATACTTTCTCAACTTTCCCGTAATGAGATAAAACCCGCAGAGTTGGAGAAAATTATATATTTATCCGGATTAGCTACTGAATCCTTTGAGGTGTTGGAGAATAAATTGAAATCTTTGGCTGATTCCGACGCAAAAAGAATAGAGCAACTTTCAAGAATATATGATCAGATAAAATCTGCTGTATCTTTCTCATCAAGGGGGATCAATATAAAGACGAAAACCTAAAATAAAAACTTGAATAAAATTCTATTATGAGTATTAAAAGTTTGGATAATCTCAACTGAACGACGGAAAGTTAAAATGGAAGAAAGAGAAATAGTGTTAAGTAAGATGTAGAATAGAATGAAAAACCTTGGGAAAAAGAGACCATAAAGATTCAAAAAATTGGAAAATTTTCGAGAAAAAGTAAAAAATTTTTTCTCCGATAAAAAAGTTTTCCAAACATGAGTAGTCGCAGTAATATTGTTGTACAAAAATTCGGAGGAACATCGGTAGCGAATATAGATAGAATGCGTAGGGTCTGTCAGCATATTCAAAGAGAGTACAAAAAGGGGAGTAAAGTCGTTGTTGTTGTTTCTGCTATGGCTGGCGAGACAGATAGACTCATAAATTTAGCTAAATCAATAACAGAGTTCCCACCAGAAGATGAGCTTGATGTACTTTTATCAACAGGCGAAACCGTTTCCGTAGCTTTGGTATCTATAATACTCAAAAGTATGGGGATAATGGGAAAATCTTATCTTGGATTTCAAGTTAGAATAATAACAGATGATAATTTTTCAAACGCAAGGATAATTGAAATTGAAACTGAAAAGATTTTGAAGGATTTGTCTTATGGAATTGTTCCTGTTATTGCAGGATTTCAAGGAGTTACCAGAGATGGAAGAATAACTACATTAGGAAGAGGAGGTTCTGACACAACTGCCGTTGCTGTTGCAGCCTCACTCAAAGCTAAAGTTTGCGAAATTTATACGGATGTCCCAGGAGTTTTTACTACGGACCCAAATATTGAACCAAAAGCAAAGAAAATTGATTTCGTATCTTATGAGGAAATGATGGAACTTGCGTCTCTGGGAGCGAAGGTTTTGCAGATAAGAAGTGTTGAAATAGCAGCAAGATTTAAGATACCAATTCATGTCAGAAGTACATTTTCAGATGAGCGGGGAACAATAGTTGCGGAAAGCAGAAAATACCTCAAAGAGATTCTCAATTATTGATCATACTTTTTTTATTTCCTTTTCTATTTTTTTATCTGCCTATGTTATTTTTTGTTATAAAGGTTATTTTATCTATTGAAGGTAGTTCATAGCCCATTTTCTGAGCTATTTTGAAGAAGTTCTTTGGATTTTCAAGTGAGTTCAGCTTTGCCGCAAGAAAATCTCTTTTGTCTTGTAGTTCTTCGACTTCCTTTACTATCTTTGCAATTTTGTAACCTTGACTTATTATTTGTGATTTAATATATACCGTTGCAAAAAGAGGGAGAAAGGTTAGTATTGTTCCCAAAAAGAAACCGAATATGTCTTTTGAAGATACTGGTTTGTTTTTTTCGTTTTTCCTTTTAATTCTCAAAATTTTGTCGCTTTCTACAAAATCTTTTATATCACCCATGGCATTTTTCAATTTTAAAAAATTTGCCTGCCAATTTCTAAAAATTGATTTTGTTGTATAACTGCTATACAATCTCATCTTGTTATATTTTTTATCGGTATGGTTTTGTGGTTTTCAAAGTATGAAGCCTTGGGAAATGATTTTATTATTATAGACCTTCGTGTCCCGCAAGGTGGAGAAAACTTTTCTCCTCACGAATTTGCAAAAAAGTACTGCGATAGAAACTTCGGAATAGGAGCAGATGGTGTTATTCCTTTATATAATCCTTCAAGTCAAGATTCTGATTTCAAAATAAAGATAATAAATAGCGATGGTTCTGAGGCTGAAATGAGTGGAAACGGAATAAGATGCGTTGCAAAGTATATATATGATATGAACCTTTCTAATAAAGAAAAAATTGTTTTTGAAACCGGAGCTGGGAGGAGAGAGGTGAAAAGAACGCAAAGAGGATTTGAAGTGAATATGGGAAAGCCACAAATCATAGGAAAAATCAATTATCATAATCTTGAACTTTTCAGAGTTAGTGTCGGAAATCCTCATCTTGTTTTTTTAGGTGATTTTGATTATGAGCTTTTTTTCAATTTAGCTCCGAAAATATCAAAAGGTGAAAATGCCAATGTTGAGTTTGCAAAGGTTAAAGATAAAAATTTAATTGAGGTTATGGTTTTTGAAAGGGGAGTGGGCGAAACTCTTGCTTGTGGAACGGGAGCTGTTGCTGTTTTCTCAGTAGCCAAGGAAAGAAATCTTGTTGATGATGAGGCTAAAATAATGTTCAAAGGCGGAAGTATTTTCGTCTCTAAAAAAGGAGAATATTTCTTCCTTGAGGGATCTGCAAATTTAGTTTTTTCAGGTTTCGTAAGATTAAGTTGATGATATAACTAAAATTCAAATCAGAGATGAATATCAAATCGGAAAAAAGAAGGTGGGGAGTTGATTGATTGATTATAGAAAGGTGAAAACTCATTCTTTTAGAAAGTTTTGTTGTATTTTCGTATAATATGTAAGCCTGCGTAAATTTCTTATTTGTAGGATATGTTTTTTACTTCTTCACCAGCATATACCATATTTATCAGGCTTAAATTTAGAAATCTGCCGGGGATGTTAGGTAATATAACAGCTGTAATAATGAAAATGGGAGGAGAGGTGAGAGGTATAAATCTTGTTGAAACAAGTAAGACATGGGTCGTAAGAGATATTCATGTTAATGTCAGAGATGGGGCGCATGCAAAAGAGATAGTAAAGGCAATATCAAATATTGATGGGGTCTCGGTAGAATTTGTTTCTGATAGAACATTCCTTGCTCACCTCTATGGTAAATTGGAGGTAGTGTCAAAACGAAAGATAAGCACAACAGAAGATCTCGCAAGGCTTTACACTCCTGGTGTCGGAAGGGTTGTGAAAGCCATAGAGAAAATACCAGATATTGCATTTACATATACAATAAAATCAAACACAGTTGCTATTGTGACAGATGGTAGTGCAGTTTTGGGTTTTGGAAATGTTGGACCGTATGCGGCTATTCCAGTGATGGAAGGGAAGGCAGCCATATTGAAGGAATTTGCAGGTGTTAATGGTTTTCCCATATGTCTTGCTACACAAGATGTTGATCAAATAGTTAATATTGTAAAGGCTATTTCTCCCGTTTTTGGAGCTATAAATCTTGAAGACATATCAGCTCCGAGATGTTTTGAAGTAGAAAAAAGATTGCAGGAAGAACTTGATATTCCTGTGATGCATGATGATCAGCATGCAACAGCAATTATTGTTCTCGCTGCTCTTTTGAATTCTTTGAAAATTGTTGGGAAAAGTTTTTCTGATATAAAGATAGTTATAAATGGTGCTGGTGCTGCTGGGCTTGCAACGACAAAACTCCTTCTCAAATTAGGAATAAAAAACATAATCTTATGTGATAAAAAAGGAGCAATAGGAAGAGACGGAGAGAACGCTTTGAACGATTATCAAGTAGAGGTAGCACAATATACTAATCCAGATAATTACAAAGGAGACCTCAAAGGTGCTCTTAAAGGTGCCGATGTATTTATAGGGCTTTCTGTTGGAAACATACTCAAAGGTGAAGACTTGAAGTTTATGGAAAAGGACGCGATAGTTTTTGCCCTTGCAAATCCAATTCCAGAAGTGGATCCAGTAGATGCTGAAAGATATGTAAGAATAGTAGCTACTGGGAGGTCTGATTTTCCAAATCAGATAAATAACGCTCTCGTCTACCCTGGGTTCTTCAAAGGGGTGCTAAATGTAAGGGCAAAAAAGATAGTGGACGATATGAAAATTGCGGCTGCGTACGCAATAGCTAATTTAATAGATGATTCAGAGCTGTACGAAGAGTATATTATACCATCTATTTTTGATCAAAGGGTCGTAAACGCGGTAGCAGACGCGGTTGCTACTATTGCAATTCGCGAAGGCTTGGTAAGAAGTTTAGAGCAACTCAAAGATATAAGTGAGTTCTAAAAGATCTAAAGATCTAAAATATATAAGTAAGTTCAAAGATTTTCTACTCTACATTATAAAGTTGCTCCCTTATTCTTTCTACCTCCAATTTTCCTTCTATTACTTTCTCTATTATTTTTAGGTCAAGAGATTTGCTTCCTATGGTGTTAAACTCCCTCAAAAGTTCCTGAGATATGAATGTGAGTTTTTTCCCATCTCCCTCGCCGTTTAATTCGTCTTCAAAGTTAGTTAGGTGAGATTTTATTCTCGTTATTTCTTCTGATATATCCGCTTTTCTTACGATATGTACGACTCCTGTTGAATCTATTATATTATCTGGAATGTCTTTCAATCCCAATTCATCTTTTATTTGGTTGATCCTCTCTTTTAGTGTGTTTTTGACCAAAATGGGAAAATTTTTGTGAAGTATCTCTATATCTGAAATTATTTCTTTTAGTCTATCAATTCTTTGTTGAATATCTTCTCTTATTGATTCTCCCTCATCTTCCCTTGATTGTATAAGTTTTGTCAGAGCTGACATGAATAATGAAAAAATCTCATCTTTGAATTTCTCGTCGTCTCTTGGTTTGAAAAACAAACCCAATATTGATTTTGTCTTTGATTGCCTTTTTATTATCACTTCTATTTTACCCCTATTTATTCTTTTTCTTATTTCTTTCCTCATTTTAGGTTCAATAGATACAATTTCATTTGGAATATCAAAGAAGGTGTCAAGAAATTTGCTGTTGAGAGATTTTATCATACACATGAACTTTTCTCCCATAATATCTGCATATTCTATTCCGTATCCTGTCATGCTCTGCATAAACAATTTTTTAATCACAAAGTTCTATTTTTCTTACAAAATGAAGAATTTTTTAGAGATTGAGATAAAAAATCTGGTAAATTCATAAAAACTGGAAAAAAAAAGAAAATTAAATTACTTTTTTCTTATTATGAAACAGGAGGGGTTGACTATGGGTAGAAATGCAAAAGAATTAGAAAAAGGTATTAAGGCGGCTATTTTATTCTGTGGATTTTTCTTTTTAGGCTGCAACATTCAAAAGCTTGCAATAGTTATGACAGCAGAGGCAACAGGAAATGCAGCAAAAGAAGTACAAAAATATGACTTACCTTTTATAGTTGGAGCTGGTATTCCTTCAAACTTGCTTATACTTGAAACCGGAAGAATCCTTGACCCAAATAATGTGGTTATTCTTTCTAATCTTGCAGAAACATACTGTTCTTATGGTTCAGGTTTTGTGGAGGATTACGATCCTGAAAAAGCGAATATTCTGTACTACAAGGGGTATAAATATGCTGAACAAGCTCTATCTATAATGAATAAGAACTTCAAGACAACACTTGAAAAAATGAGTAAAGGAGAAGCTACGGCGGAAGATCTTGCAAAAACTATAGAAAAGAAAAATGTGAGGGAGGCTTTCTGGTACACAGCATGTCTTGGTTATTGGATATCAACTGCGAAAGGTTCTCCTGAATCTGTTATTGAAATTTCAAAGATGCTCGCTATGGTAGATAGACTTATAGAGCTTGATGAGGATTACTTTTATTCTTCTCCTCTTTTGCTCCGAGCTACATTTTATGCAACTGCACCGAGCATACTGGGTGGAAGCCCGATAAAAGCGAAAATATATTTTGATAGAGTCTTCAAAAAGACAGGGGGCAAATTCCTACTCGCAAAGGCTGTTTACGCTCAATTTTATGCGACTTTACTCAAAGATAGAACTGAAAAGGAGGTCTATCAGGAAGAAATAGAAAGATTGAAGGAGAAAATAAAAAGCTATGAGGAAATAATATCGCAAACTGAGGATAAAGAAATAAAAGATAAATTAAATAATCAGCTTGAGAGCTTCAAGAAAGAGTTGAAGGAAATTGATAATGAGAATGTCGCAAAGCTTTTCTCAGAAAAAACGGGAGAACAAATTTTTGATGAAACAATAGAAGAAATACTTACAACTCCTGTTGATATTTTACCAGATGTAACTTTGGTAAATGCGGTAGCAAAGGAAAAAGCAAAAATACTCAAACAGAGAAGATCTCAATATTTTTAATAGCACATTTTACCATGTTTTCCCCGATATTAGCATTCTGATTTTGAAAGCCGATTTTGAAAGAGTGTATTTCCAAATTTTTGATTACATTTCTCCAAAAATAATCAATCAATAATAAATAATTACATTTCTACACCGAATATTTTTGGTTTTTTGTAGTCGTAGAAACCTTTGCCTGTTTTTCTTCCTAAGTTACCTGCGTTTACGAGTTCTCTTAGTGTAGCGGGAGCAGCAAACCTCTTATCTTTTGTCCTTTCATAAACATTATCTGCTATGGCTAGTACTATATCAAGTCCCATAAAATCTGCCAGCTCAAATGGTCCCATAGGGTATCCAAGTCCAAGTTTGCATGCTTTGTCTATATCTTCATATGAAGCAAGACCACTTTCATACATTCTTATTGATTCAAGAATGAACGGTACAAGTAAAGCATTTCCTATAAATGCTGGGGTATCTTTTGTAATTACAGGCTCTTTACCTAAGAACCTTGCAAATTCTGTTGCAAAATTTATATATCTTTCATCTGTTTTTTTAGATGGTATCACTTCTATAAGTTTCATAACAGGTGGAGGATTAAAGAAATGGAAACCAATTAATCTTTCTGGCTTCCTTAGACTTGCTGCTATTTCTATTACAGGTATAGACGATGTATTTGTAAAAATTGGTTTATCATCATCAATGATATCTTCTACTTTTCTTAAAACCTCCTGTTTTAATTTGAGTTCCTCATTTACAACTTCTATTGTCAAGGAATCTGGTGGGATTTCAGCTAAATTTATAGTTCCTCTTAGTCTTTTGAGATTTTCATTTACTTCATCTTCCTTTATTTTTCCTCTTTTTATGCCAGCTTCATAGAATTTTTTTATGTGGGTTATTCCTCTTTCAAGTGAGCTTTCATCTTTTTCTACTACGGTTACATTGAAACCTTTATTTAGTAGAACGACGGCTATTCCAAAACCCATAACACCGCAACCTATTACAGCGCAATTTTTTATATCTACTCCTGCGATTTCGCTCATTTATTTTTACCCCCACTTTACATTTTATTTTTTATATCTAAAATTTGTCTAATTCAAAATTTGTTTCGTCGTTTTCGCTTTCTTCTTTTTTTTCTACTGCCTCCCAAAGTAATGAATATCTTGCGATTCTATCTATTAGAGCACTGTAAGAAATTATCAAACCTCTTGTTCCATCCTTGAATCCGCCTTTTAGAATGTAATTTTTGAAGAATGCCCAGAATGGAGATATCATAAGCATAGTTTTAATAGTTAATCTCATCCATTTTCTATTGGGTTTTCTGTAATATGATGAATACGAGATTTTTGCATATTCTCTTCCAAATTTTATTGTTTTTTCAAGGTGTTCTAAAATACTATTATATGTAAAGTGTATTATCTCTCCTTTAAGCTTACCTACTTTACCATCTACTTTTACCTTTTCGTGAATTTTACCAACCCAAGTACCTTTTGATTTTTTGAAAAGTCTCAATTTCCAATCTGGATACCAAACCTTTACTGGTGTTCCAAGATAGATATTTTTTCTTTTTATAAGGAACCCGGAGAATTCAGTATTTTTTAGGTCTAATTTTTTTATTTCATCTTTTAATTCATCTGATACTATTTCATCTGCATCTAATGAGAGTATCCAGTCATATTTACAGTTTGAAACTGCGAAATTCTTTTGCGAGGAAAAATCGTCAAATGCTCTTTTTACTAATTTTGCTCCTAATTTTTCAGCTATTTCACATGTGCGATCAGAAGAGAAAGAATCTACTACAACTATGTCATCTGAAATATCTTTTACACTTTCTATGCACTTTTTTATATTCTTTTCTTCATTTAGAGTTATTATGGCAACAGATAGCATAATAGAAAGGTAAAGTTTTTATCAAACTCAAAAATTTTAGACAAGATAACTAACTTAAATTCAAATGAGAGAGATTATAAGACTTGTCAGAATATTGTTTTTTCTATTTATTGCTGTACTTGCAATAAAAGGATTTTTTTCTTTTTTTGGAAGGGAGAAAATCAAAGAGGCTATATATATACTAAAACTTGAAGATACAATTTTATCTTCTGAGAAAATAGTAAATGATTTAAGAAATTTAGAAAAAAGTGATTTTGTGAAAGCGATTATTTTGAGGATAAACTCTCCGGGTGGCACAATAGGAGCTTCTCAGGAAATATACCTTGAGCTCAAAAGATTTAAAGAAAAAACAGGTAAGAAGCTCGTATGTTCAATAGAAAATGTTGGAGCTTCCGGTGCTTATTATGTTTCTCTTGCTTGCGATAAAGTTATAGCTCTCCCAGGTTCCATCGTTGGCTCAATTGGAGTTATATCTTTCTTCTTCACGGTAGAAGATTTATTGAAATATTTGAAGGTAAAACCTTACATAGTAAAGTCTGGGAAGTTCAAAGATACAGGTTCTCCTTTCAGACAGCCTAATGAGCAGGATATGAAATATCTTGAAGATATCGTCGTGAAACTTTTTCAGCAATTCAAAAAAGATGTAGTTGAAGTGAGACCTGCTCTAAAAGACAAAATAGATGAAATAGCTGATGGGAGAGTATTTACAGGGGAGGAAGCATTAGAACTCGGACTTATAGACTATATAGGAACATTCTCAGATGCTGTAACAGTAGCAAAGGAGATCGCCGGAATAAAGGAAGAGCCAAAATTAATTTTTCCAGAAAAAAGAAAAATACCTTTTTTAGATGATATTCTCAAATCCGCAAAAGAAGAAATAATTTCTAAATTTCTCTTCCCACAAGTAATGTGATTTTGGGACTTAAAATAGTAATTGAAGATAACTCAACACATTCTACGCTTTCTTTGAAGGTAATGAAATTGGAAATTTTAAAAAGAAAGTTTATGTTGGATCGGCTGATATCGCAAAATTTTTCCGCTTTGTTGCGCAAATTGTTTGAGGAAAAAAAAGAAGATACAGAAAGAGTCGGAGAAAATGGAAGAAAAAAAAGAAGAAGGAAAATAGAGATAGATTATATAGATTTTTTGAGAGATCTCATAAGGAAAAGACCCGGTAAGTTGGAAAAAATAATTTTTTTTGTCCAAAAAGATGGTATTTCAGATCCTGATTTTTTGATGTTCTTATCATATGTTCAAGCTTTGTTCGGTAAGAAAATAAAGATTATTCCATCTGATAGATATGAGTTGCATGTAGAGTTTGATATAAAATTTTTCGCTCTGATGTCTTCTATTATATCTACTCTTTTGAGAGGAAGAAGTAAAAAAGCAGAAAGTTAAATTACTTCAAGTGGGAGGAGGGCAGACCTGCGTTGCTCCTTCTGGAAATGTTGTTGAACCCGGATACACATCTTTGTTGTTATCGTTGCAATCTCCGTATGTGGAACATAATTCATCTGCCCGATAATATCCGGGCTTTTGTTCGCAAGATGTTATGCCGTCAGAAAATTTATCTCCATCAAAATCTTTGTAGTAAACTGTGGGGCATGATGGGAAAGTACTTTGTTCGCTTTTATTTTCAGGCAAAACTACGGGACATAAAGGTTTTGTAGTGGTTTGATCTTTATTATTTACTTCAACAGCGATTTTATCACAACTTGTAAGTATTGATGGAATTGAATAGAATAAAAACAAGCAAAAAATAATCCCTGAAAAAAAACAAAAATTGTTTTCTGTAGTTTTAAAATTATCCATATGAAATTGTTATCTAATTTGAAGTTAGAGAAGTTTTTCTTTTTTTGGGTTTATTTGATTTTATCTATTTCTATCTTCTCATCTTCTCTTGTTTTATGTTCGAAGAAAAAAGAAGGAGAAAGATATAGACTACAAAATCCTGTTCATGTTATAATAGATAGGTGTGGAGTTCCTCATATATTTGCGGAGTCAGATTCAGATGCTTTTTTTGTTCTCGGGTATATTCAGGCTCATTTTAGATTGTTCCAGATGGATATGTCAAGAAGAGCTTCTACCGGTAGGCTTGCGGAAATCTTCCCAGAAATGCTCACGCAAGATATCATTCAAAGGATGATTGGTTTCAAATTTATATCTGAAAAAACTCTTGAATCTTTCAAAGATACAGGAATGTTAAAAAAGGTTCAGGCATTTGTAGACGGTATAAACCAGTATATAGATGACGCTAAGGAAGGAAGAGAATTCGGTGGTATAAAGGCTCAAATACCTTTGCAATATCAGATTATTAAAGCAGAACCTCAATATTTTAGCGTTTTAGATGTTATTGCAGTAGGTAAAAATAGGTCTTTTGATTTATCAGGGGGAGGATTGATAGATCTTGCATCAAAACTTATGCAACTTATTTTTGGAGATAAATTTGAAAAAATTTTTTCCATATCTCCCTTAGAAAAAGTTAAGGTGGTAGATGATTTCCCAAGATTGAGAATAACTCCATTTTCATCTTCTGGTCAAAATATAAATAGAAAAGAAATTGAAAATTTAGTTGATGCTATATCTCAAAAGCTGAGGAATTTAAAGTTTCCGATACCACTTGCTTCAAATAATTTTGTTGTTTCGGGTAAAATAACAAAAACGGGGTATCCTATTTTAGAAAATGATCCTCACCTTGATGTTATCTCTCCATCTACATTCTTCCCTGTTCAGATAAATTCTCCTGAATATTCTGTGAAAGGATTTACTTTTCCGGGAATACCTGTTGTTCTTGTGGGGGCTTCGGATAATGTGTGCTGGGGAGTTACAACTACACTCATAGATACCATGGATATAGTTTTTTCTGAGGTAGTAAAAGATGGTGATAAATTTTTTGTTTGGTGGGGCGGAAAAAAAATACAAGCTGAACCGATTGAGGAAGAAGTAAAATATAGGGATGGGAATAATTTCAGGTCAGTAAAAATAAAAATACTTTATGTTCCAAATATTGGAGTTGTTCTTGACGCAGGGAATATAGAGGGTTTTTCTTCAATTTTGTCTTTTCTTTTCAACATATTGGGAACTGAAGCAGGGGGAGAAAATGAATTTGTAAATAATATAAGAAAATTATTGAAATATGTTTTTACTGTTGGTATTGTAAGTGATGAGCAAAAGGACAAAGTTCCTAATCTTGGAATAATTCTTGCCTGGCCGGGATACAAACCTACAAGTGAGATTGCAGCTTTCTATGGTCTAGGGCATGTAAAAGATATATTTGAAGCTATGACACAGGTCAAGTTCTTTCAGGTCGGAATTCAAAACTTTATAGTTGCAGATATAAAAGGAAATATAGGTTACTTCCCTCATGGTGAAATTCCGATCAGACCCCAAGGTGTGAAACCATATCTCCCAGATCTTTCAGAAAGGCTTTTCTGGGTGGGATTTTTAAGTCCGGATTTTATTCCGCGTGCAATAAATCCAACTTCCGGCTACATAGTTACAGCAAACAACGATATCGTGGGAACATCTTTTGATAATGACCCTATGAATGAAAGATTTTATTTGGGACCAGTTTATGACTTTGGATTCAGAGCAAAAAATATTTCAAGCCTGATAGAAAAGAATAAACAAAACATTGACAAAATCACCGCTGCTCACATACTAAATTCAGCTGAATCAGAACTTGCAAAATTGTTTTTGAATGTTTTTTTCAAATTTATATCAGATGAAGATATTCAAGCTATATCAGGGAACGAAGAAAAAAAAGAGTTTATAAGGTTCATGTTAGAAAAACTCAAAAGCTGGGATTTCCAGAACGATGTGAATTCTCCTGAACCTCTTTACTATGAGATGATAATGAGAATGAGTTTTACTTCTTTTGCGTGGGAAAATTTCATAAAAAGATTTTTCCCTGCAAGATTATCAGACATTCTAATTTCAGCTCTAAAAGGCACAGAGTTTGAGGGTATTGCAAAAGCAATTTACGAGGTTGGATTAGTACCTTTGAGTACGGCTCTTTTTGATCTAGTTTCTGATCCTCAAGTTATTATAAGATCTGCTTTTCCTGTTATTTCGGGAGAGAAAGGAGAAGTTTGTCCGAAAGAAACAGCTGATGTTTCAACACAAGATATGAGAAAAATCTTACTTGGAGATGATTTGTGTCCAAAAGATGAGTTTCTGAAAGCTATCTCTAAAACAGCTGATTTTTTAATTCAGAATGCAAAAAAATGTAAAAAGGAGTTAAATGGAACTTGTGCAGAGTTTATTTGCAAAGAAGGAGATCCTAAGAACTGCGTTCTCGGAGACTTTGTCGGTAAAAAATTCAACTATTTGATAGATATACCTCAGAAAGAGCTTTTTGAACCGACATATTATGGAAATAAGTATTTCAGAAAAAGTGCGGGAACTGGTCTTGTTTATGCTGCGGATTTTGAACCAGTAAAGTTGAGTGGCAAAGTTGAAACAAAAGAAGATCTTTCATCAGTTTCTCTTGATTTCAAGGAACCATCAGCGGAAAAAGAGTTCGTTGCTTTTGAAGTAAGTAGTAGTGGTCAGACTCTGAAATATATATGCGAGGCTAAACCAACGGGAACTGAGGTTTGGTTTGCAATTCCCGGTGGTGTTGCGGATGATCCTGTTTCTCCTTATTTTGCAAATATGATAACAGCTTGGGCTTGTCAGCGAGAGTGGCTCAGAGGCGTCACGCAAGGATACTGTGCTATACCGAAAGAGATTTTACCTAAAAATTTCAGTCAAGAAGAGCTCTTTAAAATAAGTTTTTCAAAATTTGAAACAGATTTCTCTTCTTTAATAAGTGGAAATTATCATACATCACCCGTCTGCAACGGAAAAGAAATTTATCTTGTTTTTACTCCACAGTAAAACAAAAAATAAAAAGTCGCAAAAAAATAAAAAGTCGCAAAAATTGAAAATCAAATTTTTTTGAGTTAATAGATAGTGAGCGATGAAAATGCAAGAAAAAGATATAGCCTTTCTTGATAGTTTGATAAGGAGAGTCCCTGACTTTCCAAAGAAAGGAATACTGTTTTATGATATAAGTACTCTTTTGAAAGATGCAAAAGGTTTTTCACTCGCAATAGACCTTATTGCAGAAAAACTTGTGGAAAATATAAATTTAGATAAAATAACGAAGTTTTTGAGCATTGAATCTCGTGGCTTTATTTTTGGAGCAGCTCTTGCGTATAGGTTCAAAAAGGGATTAGTTATAGTCAGAAAAGAGGGGAAGCTCCCGGCGGAAACAATATCTTACTCTTACGGTCTTGAATACGGAGTTGCAACAGTTGAGATGCATGTTGACGCGATAGAAAATGGTGACATCCTTGTAATAGTTGATGACCTTCTTGCAACAGGAGGAACAGCTCTTGCAACTTTAAAATTAGCTGAAGATTTGGGAGGTCAAGTTTTAGCCTGTGCTTTCCTTATAGAACTTGAAAAACTCGGGGGAAGAAAAAAATTAGAAGAAAAAGGTGTAAAGATAATTTCAGTTCTGAAATATTAAAGATTATTTTTTTATTTGCACAAAGAAATAATTTTTCTTGAAGTTGGTGGAAAAATTGAAAAAAGATAGCTAAAATAAAAAGGAAGAATCAAAAATAATTCCAACAAAATAAAAAGGGAGGTGGAAAGGCAATGATAAATATTCCAGAGGAAACATTAAGGTGGTTTCAGGGAGATGAGCTCAGGGCAAGGGTCTTTTATGAAAAATATGCTCTGCGCGACTTTGATGGCAACATAATTGAGAAAACACCTCCTGAAATGTGGAGAAGGGTCGCAAGAGAAATAGCATCTCAGGAGAAAACTCCAGAGCTCCAAAAAGAGTGGGAAAAAAGATTTTATAGCATTCTTGAAGATTTCAAATTTGTTCCGGGTGGCAGAATTATGTTTGGTGCTGGAAATCCTCGGAAAGCTACTCTCCTGAACTGCTACTACATACCTATAAAGGAAGATTCAATAGAGGGAATTTTTGATTGCGCAAAAGAGATGGCAAGAACCTATTCTTATGGCGGAGGTGTAGGAATAGATATAACAATTTTAAGACCGAAGGGGAGTCCTGTTTCTAACTCTGCTATTTTCTCAACAGGTGCTGTTTCTTTTATGGACCTTTTCTCAAAAGTTACAGGAACGATAGGTCAAGCCGGCAGACGAGGTGCCCTCATGATTACCTTAGAAGTCCGACATCCAGATGTCTTTGATTTCATAGATGTCAAAGATGATCCTCTGAGATTAAGTGTCAGATACGCAAACATATCTTTGAAAATAACAGACGATTTTATGAAAGCTGTCAAAGAAGATGGACTATTTACTTTGTGGTTTGAAAATGAGAGAGTAAAAAGAATTGAGTATAAAGTGAGGGCTCGTGATATTTGGGAAAGACTTGTAAAAAGAGCTTGGAGTTCTGCTGAACCGGGAGTTATATTCTGGGATACTGCAAAAAGATACTCCCCAACAGAATACGATGAGAAGATGGCAATAAAAGGGTGTAATCCGTGTTCAGAGCAGATGCTTGAAGATTACGGCTGCTGCAATTTGGGAAACATAAATCTTTCAAAATTCGTGAAAAACCCATTCAAGAAAAAGCCAGATGTTGAAAAATTCTGGAAACTTGTTTATGAAAAATCTCCCGATGAGGCTATGGATTATGCTGAAAAGAAGGGATGGGCTTATCCAGACCTCAAAGAGCTTGAAAAAGTCATAAGATATGGAATGAGATTTTTGGATAACGTTTTAGATTATTCTGCTCCGCGTCATCCACTTCCTCAACAGAGGGAAGCAAGTCTTTACACAAGAAGAACAGGGCTTGGTGCCACTGGGCTTGCTGACTTCCTTGCTATGATGAGAATAAAATATGACACAGATGAAGCGGTCTTTATGATGGATAAACTATTTGAATTCATAAAAAACATAGCGTATGATGAAAGTACAGAGTTATCAAAAGAAAAAGGTCCTTTCCCGGCATTTCAAAGAGAAAAACATGTTGAAATGCCATTTTTGAAACCAAGTAGTAATGGTCATGGGATAAGGGAAGATATACTTGAAAAAATTTGGAATTACGGATTGAGAAATGCGTGCCTCCTTACAATTCCGCCAGTTGGTTCAGGGGCAATCCTTGCGGGAACAACAGGTGGAATTGAGCCTATATTTGCTATCTCATACATAAGAAGGTCAGAATCTTTATCTCGTGGTACATATAAGGTTTATCATCCTCTTGTTGCAGCTTATCTTGCTGAGTTCGGGGGAGATGAAAGGAACCTGCCGGACTTTTTTGTTACGGCTCATCAAATAGACCCAAAGATGCGTGTCAAAATTCAAGGAACAATACAGAAACATATTGATTCATCTATATCATCAACTGTAAATTTACCGTCTCATACAACCCCGGAAGAGATAGGAAGAATATATGAGTTAGCATGGGAACTTGGATGCAAGGGTATAACCGTTTATAGGGAAGGGTCAAGGGAAGGAATCCTAATAACAGAGGAAAAAGCTTCAAAATCTGATTCGGAAGTTTCTATTTTTGTTAGCGAGTGTCCAGAATGTGGGGGAAGGCTAAAAAAAGCAAATTCGCATCATATATGTAAATCATGTGGAATAACAATATGAAAAATAAATAATTACTAAATTTACATCTTTATGTGTGGGATTGTCGGATATGTAGGTGAAACCAATGCTCTTTATGTTCTTATTCCGGCGCTCCAAAGACTTGAATACAGAGGCTATGATTCCGCCGGTATTGCGGTCATAAAAGATGGAAAAATAAAGGTTGCAAAGAAAAAAGGAAAAATCTCTCAACTTATATCTTACCTTTCAGAAATAGATTTTCCAACTTATGCAAATATAGGAATAGGACATACAAGATGGGCAACTCATGGGGAACCATCAGATAATAATGCTCATCCACATTTAGATTGCACAGGGAAAATAACGGTTGTCCATAATGGAATAATAGAAAACTTTGCTGAGATAAAATCTGAACTTATTTCAAGACATTCTTTCTCATCTGAAACTGATACAGAAATTATAGCTCACCTTATAGAAGAGGAAATTAAAACTTGCAAAGTTGATTTTGAAACAGCTTTTGAGAAAGCAATATCAAAGATTGATGGAACATGGGCGATAGCCTCTTTTCACTCTGATGAGCCAGACAAAATAATTTGTGCAAGAAAAGGTGCACCTCTGGTCATAGGAATTTGGGATAAAGGTTTCATAATTTCTTCTGATATACCCTCTTTACTTCCTTTCACAAGAAAAATAATACCTCTTGACGATGGAGATATTGCCGTTGTTTCTTCAAAATCAGTGAAAATAAAAAATAAAGGCATTCCCGTTGAGAGAAAATATATTGAGATAAATTGGGATATATCTCAGGCGGAAAAGGGTGGGTTCAGACATTTTATGCTCAAAGAAATTTTTGAGCAACCACATGTTGTTGAAGATACAATAAAAGAATTCATCTCTATATGGGATGAGGTAAAATCAAAGTTCTTGAGGAACAAAAGGTTTGTGATTGCAGCTTGTGGAACTTCTTATCATGCTGGGCTTTTGGGGAAATTGTGGTTAGAACATATTGCTCGTGTTAGAGTTGAGGTAGATTATGCTTCTGAGATAAGGTACAAAGATTTTGATTTTTCTGATACGGTTTTGATTGCAATAAGCCAATCTGGTGAAACTGCTGATACACTTGAAGCTGCAAGAAAAGCAAAAGCAGAAGGTGTTGAGGTTGTAGCTCTGGTAAATATATTGGGCTCAACTCTTGCTCGTGAATCAGATATAGTTTTGCATACTAATGCCGGTCCTGAAATAGGAGTTGCTGCAACTAAAACTTTTTTGTCTCAAATCACAAGTTTATATCTTCTTGCAGTTATGCTTTCAGGTGAAGGTAAAAACTCTGAATTTGTAAAAAACATAAGAGCGATTCCAGATAAAATTGCTCAGGTTTTAAATCAGAATGATTTAATAGAAAGTATAGCGGAAGACATATCAAATTTCAAGCACGCTCTTTACCTTGGTAGATGGCTCTCTTATCCCGTTGCAATGGAGGGAGCTTTAAAACTCAAAGAAATTTCTTATATCCATGCAGAAGCTTATCCTGCAGGAGAGATGAAGCATGGTCCCATTGCCTTAATTTCTCCGGAGTTCCTCAGCGTTTTTATAGCTCCACAAGATAGAGTTTTCAAAAAAACAATTTCAAATCTTATGGAAGTCAAAGCAAGACATGGGAAGATAATTCTTGTATCAGATTCTCATGTGCAAATTCCTGAAGTTGTAACGATAACAATACCATCAGTTCCTGAGCTTCTTTCTCCTTTTGTTTCAATCCCTGTTTTGCAGCTTCTTGCGTATCATACGGCTGTGATTTTAGGACATGATGTAGATCAACCTCGTAATCTTGCTAAAAGTGTTACAGTAGAGTGAAAAAATTCAAAGTAGAAAGAGAAAATTCAAAAGACACTTTTTATTTTCCTTTTTATTTTATCAAGTATTCCTTCTTTTTTGCTATCTTCAAATTGAGCTACGAAAACTAAATCAACGTCTTTACCAACATATTCTTCCGCAGGAATTATCCAAAGAACTTTTCTTGATGATAAAATTTTCCCGTTTGTGCTTATGACCTTACCTGGGAACTCAACTTCAATAGTTGATTTCAAATCTCTGAACATTGATTTGAGTAATTCTCTTTGATGTAGTTCTCCTCTTATTCTGTAATATCCTCTGAACTCTTTTTTCCCATTTCCGAGATCTTCCACGGTATATTTTGAGAATGCGTCTGAAAGTTTTGATATATCTTTGAATTCAAATTCAACCCATACTCTCATCATATTTTCGTTCTCGTAAGCGCTACCAGTTCTTATAACTTTGAATCCTTCTTTTTTTGCTACAATTTCAGCGAGTTTATCTTCGTTTATCGCTAATTTTTCTTCATCAGGGGCTGAGTATATTCCTTTTGCTATTATGTAGTCAATTCTGCCGTATCCAGAACCATCTCCGTTTAATTTGAATTTTGCGTGAATTTCTATGCATGAAATCAGATGAAGAATTGCCAATATTAAGATCAAGAAAGAGAGTTTTTTTCTATAAGAAGAGTTTTTTTCTATTAAATTTGCTTTTATTTTGTTCCTTCTTGTTTTTGGCATATTCATATGTAAATTTATATTAGTTTTAAAAACTTATCTTTTCTACTACTACATTATTGATCTATTTATTTCAAGTATTGGGACTATTACAGAAAGCATGATAAAAAATATCATAGCTCCTATTGAGAGAATAAGAATGGGCTCTATAAGAGATGTGACACCTGAAAGGAATGTTTCAAGTTCGGAAGATGTTATTTGAGATATGTTCCAGAACATTTTTTCAATCTCTCCTGACCTTTCCCCTACTGCTATCATATTTGCTATCATCGGCGGGAAAATATCAGATTCTGCAAAACGTTCAGATATATTTCTTCCCTCTATTGCGTACTCTTTACTTTCTCTTAAAACTTTTTTTATATGTACATTCGTTGAAATTTCCTCTGCCGTTTCTATTGCTTTGACAAGTGGAACGCCTGCTCGTGTAAGTGTTGCAAGAGTAGAAAATATTCTGTATGTTTCCCCAAGAATATGTATCTTTGAATAAATAGGAATTTTTAGTCTCAGAAGGTCAAAATTATATCTTATCTTTGGAATGGAAAGAATTTTTTTTCTTAAAAGAAATAATATAACTGATCCAAGGAGAAAATAAGGTGCGGTTGCGGAGAAAATTTTAGAAAATGTTATGAGTAGTCTTGTATATATTGGTAAAGATTTCCCCACATCTTCAAGAAGTTGGGCTATCTTTGGAACAACAAAACTCAAAAGAACCCATACAACTATTCCCATAACAGAAATGATGAATATTGGATACACCATAGCAGATGTTATCTTTGACTTTAATGCTATCTGCTTTTCAAGATATTCTCCAAGATCTTCCATTACTTTGTCAAGCTCCCCCGAAGTCTCACCTGACCTCACCATTCCTATGTATATTTCAGGGAAAATATTTCTGTGCTCTGACAAAACCTGAGAGAAAGATTTACCTGATTTTATTCCTTCCGAAAGCGATATTATGACTTGCCGAAGTGACAATTTTCTTGTTTGTTTCGCTATTGTATCAAGAGAATCTGTTAGAGATATCCCGGCTTTCAGAAGTGAAGCCACTTGCCTTGAAAAAACTGCTATATCTTGTCTTGAAATTCTTGAGAAAGGTGATATATTTAAATCTAATTTCAGGTTCAGATTGAGTTTCGCGAGTGAGTTCCCTGATTTTTTCCCTTGATTTGGTCTATCTTTTTTTTGTATAGCTTCGCTTATTTTTGTTACGATTATCCCTTCTTCTTTTAATTTTGTCAGTGCATCTTTTATTGAGTTGGTTTCTATTACGCCTTTTATTTTTTTACCGTTTTTTACTCCCGAATATGAGAAAACTGCCATATATATAACTAAATTTTATTTTTAACACTCTATTGTTAAAAATTTGTTTGAAAATTACAAAATTACTTCTTATTAATAATTATAAATCGTCCCATTCGCAATTAGTCCTTTATTGGCTTTTTGGGGGCTACACTGGAAACGAGATTTTTATCACTGCGACAAAGCCTAGGATTGCTCAAAAACTCGCTTTTTTTTTTGCTGCAATGATTATATTTTTTTTATAAGAAAAAACAGATAATTAACAACTTGGAGATAAAGATATATGTTATCATTTCAAGGTAAAAGATTAGTTTATTATCTTTTTCTTTTTTCTTCTCTTCTTTCTTTTTCATTCCAGAAAGTAAGTGAGGGGAATTTAATTTCGGATTCTGAAAAATTTTTTTTAAACCAAAATCCAAAATCTTTATTTTCTTCCTCTTCTTCAAACCAAAGAATAAAGGAAAAAGGAACTAGTTTTTCTTGTGGCTCTGGAAGAGGCGGAGGTAGTGGTGGTTCAGGTGGTGGAGGTTCATTGGGAGGAGGCGGTGATTTGCCCCCTCAGCCGAAAGGATATATCCTCCTGAAAGTATCAAATGCTAACTCAAATTCTCCCGTTGAAAATGCAATAGTCTATGTCAATGGAGTTCAAACTGCAACAACATCAGGGGAGGGAACTGCTTTTTTTCCACTTGAACCAGATAAATATCTTATAAAAGTATCTGCACAAGGCTTTGCTGATTCTTTCTTTTCAGTCTCTGTCCAATCAGGTTCAGTTTCTGTTTTGAATATCAGCCTTGTTCCCTATAGATTTTCTTTTGAATTTAATACATCGTCCGGTGCTCAAGCTTATGATAGAGCATCGGGTGTAAAGATAGTAATACCGGCAGGTGGATTACAAAAAGAATCAGGTGGAACATACAACGGAACTGTCATCTTGAAATTATCTTATATAGACCCAAAAGACCCGTTGCAGTTGAAAGGATTTCCGGGGGATTTCGTGGCTCAAAAGTCAAATGGTGAAAGAGTCTTACTTGAAACATTCGGACCAATAGAAGCAAAACTTTTATCTGAATCTGGAGAGAAATTAAATCTTCCTCCTGGCGTAGTAGCGGAAGTAAGTTTTCCGATACCAGCAAATATGATAGATTATGTTCCAGATATAGTTCCATTATGGAGTTTTGATGAGAGCAAAGCAGAATGGATAGAGGAAGGGGTTTTATACAAAGTTTTGGATGAAGATGGTAGATATGTTTTGAAAGGATATGTCTCACATTTTTCGTGGTGGAACCCAGATATTCCGCAAGATACAACATGTGTGAAAGGGAGGATAAAGGATGAGAGAGGGAATCCACTCGTTGGAGTTCCAGTTTGGTCAGAGGGAATAGATTATAATGGAGGAGATTTGACTGGAAGAACGCAAAGAAAAACAGATTCAGAGGGTAGATTTTTTACTTTCGTAAAAAAGAATGCAAAATCAAAGATAAAAACAGCCCTTGCAGATGGGATAGAGATAGAGCTTGCAGAAATTCAGACAACTTCATCATATCCATCATATTACTTGAAAGATTGGATGCAGAATCCTCAAAGTGCATGGAGTATATGCCCTGATATAGGGGAATTCAGTTTTGATAAGCTGACGATAATATTGAGATGGGGGAATAAAAAATGCGATCTTGATTTGCATATAACAGGACCGAAGTCAGGAGGTGGAAGATTTCATATAGCAACAAAAGTGTGGGGGAGAAAATACTTACTATCAGAGATTTTGGGGGATGATTATCCAGAAGTAGCGAGTTTGAGTTTAGGAACACAGGGAGTATACAGGGTATCAGTATATCATAATAATCCAAATGATACAGATTGTGGGAGGTTATTGAAGGATTCAGGAGCGGTGATACAGGTGTGGAAAGGGAACAGAGTGATAGCGACGGCAAGTCCGCCGAGTACAGGAAGTGGGAATATATGGAAGGCGTTAGATATTCAGGTTGGGGCAGATGGAGTGGTGATAACGCCGGTGTTTGAGATAGTATCAGGGGATTATTGTTCTCCGTATCATCCGGATCCATCGTATGAGCAGCCTTGTCCTACGAACTCACCGCCTACATTTTCAGCTGATGTTCCAACCCAGGTTGAGGGAGGAAGTGTAGTTATAATTCCTCTAAACGTTTCGGATCCGGATGGGGATTCAGTTGAAGTAGAAATTTTATCAAGTGGGAATTTTGGAAGGTTTTACACGGGCGATGGATATATAGTGTGGGAAACTCCAGATGTGAGAGCAGATACAAATATCAATTTTACAATAAGAGTAGATGATTTAAAAGGTGGGATTGTATCTGCAAGTTATTCTGTGCTTGTAAAACCTCTGAATTACTATAAAACCTGGGAGTTCTACAAGGATGATAGTTCTTTCGGTAAAACTTTTTACGATGTTGCTCTGACAACTGATGGATTTTATACAATTCTTGATAAAGATGGTAGCGATGCAATTGTGAAATTTGATAGTAGTGGGCGAATTGTTGGCACTAAAATATTACCAAGAATTTTTGATATTGCAGTAGGTTCAGACGGAGTATATGTTGCCGAAGATAGAGGCGCAGGTATCTTTGCATTAAGTAAGCATTCGTTTGATCTATCTTCAACATTATGGGAACTGGCTACTACAATAAATGGTAGAAACTTTATGGCAGTTGATGTTTTTGGTGATGCTATATATGTAGCTTTTGTTGAGGGAGGAAACTATGTTGTCAAAAAATATTCGCCATCAGGAACGCTTTTATGGACTACTTCTTTTCCGAGAAGTGGAAACTTATCTATATGTTGGGTGAATTGTTTGAGGGTGAATAAAGATACAGGAGAAATATACCTTTCTGTTTATGAAGATTACTTTTCCGGTCAGGATTATCAAAAAGTATTCAGGATATCACCTTCTGGTTCTGTTTTAGCCTCAAAGACATTCGCAAACTGGGCGCTTGTTCCTATATATCCTTCTGGAACATCGTTATATCTTGTAAGGAACTGGAACATTCTTGAGGTTTACGATCAGAGCTTTAATCTTATAAAGTCTGTAAGTATTTGCTCTTCTTATCCTTCCTTATGTGTTGCTCAATCTTACTACTGGGTAACAGACCTTTTTGTCTATGCTGGAAAGCTTTATGCTTATGCTGGGAAAAGTGTGTATAATGATAATCTTGATTGGTTAAGAGATTCATTAGCCTTTTTGGAATTTACTCTGGAGCTTGATCTTGTGCGTATCAAAGATGTAGGTGTAAGTTATAAAAATATTTCTGAATACGGATACGGAATTGGAGTTATGGGAGATTCAGTATATATGGTCGGAGAATTGGATATTGCTTCAAGTGTAAGCTATCCGTTTGCTCTCAAATACACCAGGTAATTTTCTTTTTCAAATTTTTCAAGTGAAGTTGAGAGATTTAATAAATCTCTAAGGTGATACTATCTTTGAGAAGGTTTTAGGGGATATATACCACCAAAGATGCTTATGGGATAAAGTTGCGGTGTGATAAAGAAGGTATAATAAGGGAATATGCTATAAAGTCTAGCAATTGATTACGATATAACAAGTGATTACGATATAAAAGTTCTATATTTTTGCGCCTTTGAATTTACCAGAAGATTCTCAGATAATAGGGGGATAAAGCTTATAATAGCAGTTTTACGAAGAACTACTAAAAGAAGAAGGGATAGATCTCAGACATCAAGAGAAAGAATATGAGGAAGGAAGGTTAGTTAGAATACCTGTCAGGTTATTTCATTCTTATTTGTTCTGTGTGCTTCCCCTTTCTGATTCTTTTGAAATTATTTGATTCAGAGCCTTTTCAAGTCTTTCGGAATTCACCTCACCGAATAGTATTTTCTTTATTTTCAAATCTGGTCCTACTATTAATGTAGTGGGAATTGAGTTTATCCCGAGGTTTTTTGAGAACTTGCCGTTATCTAAAACAATCTGATAATTTATCTTCATATCTTCTATAAGTTTTTTCACATTTTTCTCGTCATCTAACGCTACCCCTATTACTGTCGCGTTAGTTGATTTTTCAGAGAATTTTTTAAGTTCTGGTATCTCATCAAGGCACGGATCACACCAGGAGGCAAAAAAATTGATTATAGTGTATTTTCCCATATCTATGTATAAGTTTTGAGGGGGTTCAAAATCAAAAATGCTTTTACCCACAATTTCTTTTTCTGGAAGGAACATTATAGCTATACCTATTGCTATAAATAGTATTATAAGGAGGGATTTTAGAGCTTTACTTTTGAAGTCCTGTTTGCCAGCGAGTTTTTCTCTTTCTCTTTTTATCTCATTCAGGAATTTAAGAAATTTTTCGTGCTTTGACTCCTCATGCTTGATTTTACTTTTTGCTTCTTCATAAAGTGTATAAATCTCTTCTTCATATTTACCATTTTTTTTATCTTCTTTTTTCTCCATAAAAATTATATTATTCCTTCTGTTTTGAACTTTCAAAAATATGAAAACAAAAGAAAGAGAAAGGAAAGAAAAATTTATGAGATATGCTCTCTTGCTTGCAAAAGTTAATGCCGGAAAAACCGCTCCTAATCCCTGGGTTGGAGCTGTTCTTGTAAAAGAAGGTAAAATAATAGGTAAGGGATTTCATAAAGGCGCCGGGTTCCCTCACGCTGAAATTGAAGCTATTGAGAATGCTATAAAAAGAGGATTCTCACCTGCTGGTGCCGAACTTTTTGTCTCTTTACAACCCTGTAATACTTATGGTAGAACTCCTCCTTGTACATTACAGATAAGAAAATACGGGATAGAAAAGGTTTTTTTTTCTTTGCACGATCCAAATTTAAACCAGAGCAATTATCCCGTGGATAACATTGAAGGAGGAATACTTGAAGACGATGGGGAAAAAGTCTTACTACCATACATAGTTTATGTGAAAGAGAAAAGACCTTATATTATTGTCAAACTTGCTGTAACTTTGGATGGAAAAATAGCAGATTTGGAAGGAAATTCAAAATACTTAACATCTCAGGAATCTCTACAGCTTGTTCATATTCTCAGAGCTCGCACTAATTTTATACTTGTTGGGAAAAATACAGTTGAGAAAGACAATCCTCATCTTGACACAAAAAATTTACCGGCTCAATGTGTCAAAAAGATTAGAAAGATAAAAATGCATGTTGGAGGAGAATATCCAAATCCTGTAAAAATTATTCTCGGTCTCCCCTCCTATGCTGACTCTCTTAATATTTTGAAAGGAAATAATGTTATTTTCTTCGTTGATGAAGGGGATACCTCAAAATTCTTTGAATCTGAATTTGTCAGAGGTAAGGAAAATGTCTCCTTTTTGTTTCAAAGGGAAAAGAATGTGAATTTGATTTTAGATTTCGTCTTTCAGATGGGAGGAATAGTTCTTTTGATTGAGGGAGGAGTTAAAGTCGTGTGGGAATTTTTGAAAGAAAAAATTGTGGATGAATTATGGTTATTTTTTGCTCCAAAGATTTTCGGTGGAGGGAAAGGATTTGATTTTCCCGATGCTTTCAGATTAGGGAATCATTTAAATCCGAAAATTATTCAGGTAAAAAAAATTTCAGATGATGTTCTCATAAGATGTTCTCTGCGAAAAGATGGAAAGTTTTGGGATTTATTTTAGTAGTTTAAAAATGAGATAAATAAATTTTTATTCATTCAAAAGAATAAAATGGGAAATTTATATTTTTTGAGAGATGAAAAAAATAAGAGCTTTGAAATTGGAAGGTTCAATAGCGTATCTTAATAAAAAGCATGCACATGTTCTGAGAATAAAAGAAGGTGAAAAAATAAAAATTCTACTACCATCCGGAGACTTTGCTCTTGCAGAAGTTGTAGATAGCGAAAATATGAGGGCACAAATTCTTGAATTTATACCCCCAGTGGAAAATAAGTTGAAAATATCCATAGCTATCCCGCTTCTAAAAAAAGGAAAAACAGAAAAGATTGTAGAGTATCTTTCTATAATAGGAGTTGAAAAAATAATACCCGTTATAACTCGAAGGAGTGAAGTGAGACCAAAAGACGAAAAGAAATTAAAAATTGAGCAAAGGCTTGCTAAAATATCAGTTGAATATGCGAGAATATCTGGGGTGAAACCTCCTCAAATGGAAAAAATAGTTTTACTTGAAAAATTAGAAGATAACCAATATCAGAAAAAAATTGTCTTTTATGAGTCATCCCCAAGGATACTATCTTATGATGACTTGGAAAGCATAGTATCCAGCTCAGATAGAATTATTATTTTGATTGGACCAGAAGGAGGATTTACCGAGGATGAAATAGAATTCCTCAGGTCAAGAGGTTGGGAAGATTTTTCAATTGGGAGTAAAATTCTTACATCGGAGCTCTTCCCTATTTATATCATCTCTATCTTTGATTTCTTTTCTTCTCGTATTTGACATTATCCCTTTTTGCCATATATGTTAATTCTTTAATACTTTTTTATTTTTCAATTTATTGACGGTTCTGAATATAAATTTTTATATATATCTTTCCGAAAAGTTAAAATTTTTAAAGTATGTTGCCGATTTTGAAATTAGCATTACTAATAATAAGTTTAGAGGGGAACAGGTTTAATGTTGTAAGTGTTGGGGTAGGGTATCTTGGAATTTCAGAAAAACCTGGTTTTACAATTTCGGAACTTTCATTTGCAGATTTTCAAGATTTCAGACGCATCCCATCTTTAGGACCTTTGAATTTCGGCCTGTTTTTGGGTGGAGCTAAAATTTTTCCTTCTTTACTTTTTGATAGAGAAGACAAAACATGGGAATTTATAAGGCAATTTCGTTATATGATTGGTGGAGGACTTTTTCCCGCCTCTTTTATGATTTTCAGCAGAAAATTATTCTTCACCGTCCTTGAAGTCGGAGATGTGAAAACCAATGTGTTCCCTTTCTTCAAATTCCAAATCATCCCTATATCAGATGCCCTAATAGCTAAAATCTTCAATCCCGTCCTTTTTTCAAGAAGGGTCTATACTCCTTCTCCTCTTCCCCATTTTGAGGTTTCCTCTGGTGCAAAAGGTGTTTCTTCATCCTTCACATTTGAGCTAAAATTTGGAATAAGAACTTACTCTACTTTTATCCCTGAACTTCCAGAAAAGGACAAAATTGAGATAGATAAATATATGACACCAGAAAAATATAAGCCTATTAGAGGTGAGCCGGAATATGATCCACGGTGGGGTGGAAAAGGTCCAAAGTATGGGCTTATGTTCTTTTTCAATTTCCTCATAGGTTTTGACATCCCAGGCTATTATGCAACAAAAGTTGTAGTGGTTGAGGAGGGGAAAATAAAGGAAGTAGCCACCGCTTCCCTTGAATTAGAAAAAAGAATAGCAGAGCTGGAAAAGAAGCTTGCAGAGGCAGAAAAGATGAGAGAGGAAGAAAGAGCTAAACTTGAAGAAGAAAGAAAGAGATTAGAAGCGGAGTTAGCGAAGGGAAGAAAGCCTACCACCGAAGAGACACAACCAGTGAGGGTTGCCGCGAGAAGGGAGTTTATTCCCGTTTCTTTGGGTTCTGAAGTTATAAAAATAGAATCATATAAAGATGGGAATTTGACATTATCATGGACAATCCCTCCTGAATTAGGGGGTTTGAGTTTAGACCTTGAAAGATGTCTTGGATATAACTGCGAGAAGTTTCAACCTATCTCCTCATTCCCTTCTTCCGTCTCAAATTACACAGATAAAATAATTGTGAACCGAGTTTACTGTTATAGAATTTCCGTAAAAGTTGATGAATCCGCAGATGTTCAAAAATCCGCAAAAGAGAAAAGAATACCAAAAACCATTACCTCGGGAAAAGCTTGTGCCTATGTATCTCATAAAGGAGAAATTATAAGAGTTTATTTTTAAAGTATGCTGATTGTTTTGAAATTAGCATTACTAATAATAAGTTTAGAGGGGAACAGGTTTAATGTTGCTAGTGTTGGGGTAGGGTATCTGGGTATTTCAGAAAAACCTGGTTTTACAATTTCGGAACTTTCATTTGCGGAGTTCCAAGATTTCAAACGCATCCCATCTTTAGGGGCTTTCAGCTTTGGAGCATTTTTGGGAGGAGCTAAAATTTTTCCTTCTCTACTTTTTGATAGAGAAGACAAATGGAGTGCAGAATATCAATCTCGTGTAATCATAAGGCAATTTCGTTATATGATTGGTGGAGGACTTTTTCCCGCCTCTTTTATGATTTTCAGCAGAAAATTATTCTTCACCGTCCTTGAAGTCGGAGATGTAAAAACTAATGTGTTCCCTTTCCTCAAATTCCAAATCATCCCTATATCAGATGCTCTAATAGCTAAAATCTTCAATCCCGTCCTTTTTTCAAGAAGGGTCTATACTCCTTCTCCCCTTCCCCATTTTGAGCTTTCCTCCGGTGCAAAAGGTGTTTCTTCATCCTTCACATTTGAGCTAAAATTTGGAATAAGAACTTACTCTACTTTTATTCCCGAAGTAACACAGAAGGAAATAGAAAATCTTGCAAATGCGAAACCTATAGGTTGGCCCGAAATGGACCCAAAATACGGAAAGGGACCAAAATATGGGTTTATGTTCTTTTTCAATTTCCTCATAGGTTTTGACATCCCGGGATATTATGTAACAAAAGTTGTGGTAGTTGAAGAAGGAAAAATAAAAGAAGTAGCTACCACCACATCGCCACAGTTATGGGAAAGAATAGCGGAGCTGGAAAGGAAGCTTGCTGAAGCAGAAAGAATGAAAGAAGAAGAAAAAACCAAACTTGAAGAAGAAAAAAGAAAGTTAGGGGAACGGTTAGCAAAAGGGAAACCTGCCGAAGAAGAAAAACCGGAGGAAGCCGTGAAGGAGGAAGAGAAACCAAAGGTAGCCACAAAGATTACTGGTAAAAAAGAGTCCACCCCTCCTTCCCTGGGCTCTGATATTTTAAAGATAGAATCATATAAAGATGGGAATTTGACATTATCGTGGAAGATTCCTCCTGAATTGAGAGCATCAAGTTTAGACCTTGAAAGATGTCTTGGATATAACTGTGAGAAGTTTCGTCCTATCTCGTCTTTCCCTCCTTCCGTCTCAAATTATACAGATAAAATAGTTATAAATCAAGTATATTGTTATAGAATATCTGTGAAAGTAGATGAAGCGAAAAATATTCAAAAAACTACCAAAGTGAAAAAAGCACCAAAAACCATTACCTCGGGAAAAGTCTGCGCATATGTATCTATTAAAGGAGAAATTGTAAAAGTTTATTTTTAACTCAAAATCTTATTTTTTTGAAGTTTGGTTCTTCTTTCCTGAAAAAAGAGGATATACCTTCTATAAATTCTTCTGAAAGAACTTGTTTTGCTTGCAAAACCCTCAATTTCCTTATATGACTTTCAAGGTAAGGGAAAGCTGACTCATATGTGAGCATTTTTATTTTAGATGATGCACCCGGAGGAGCCTTCTTTATTTTTTCAACAACAACTTTTATTTTCAGGTCAAGTTCATCTTGATTTTCTGCAATTTCATTTATTATTCCAAGTTCAAGAGCTTCTTTTGCTTTTATCTTTTCTGCAAATATTATTTTTTGTAAAGTTCTGGTTGGACCTGCAAGATTTGCCAAAAACGGAATCCCGCATGCATCAGGAATAAGTCCTCTTTTCGTAAATATCTCGGCAAAGTATGCATCTTTTACAGCGATTTTGTAATCAAACCAATATATCATTTCTGCTCCAAAACCCGCTGATGGACCATTTATTTTGCCAACAACAAATTTTGGACACTCTGTTGTTGCTCTTATTATGGAAACGAACTCTTCAACATGCCACTCAAATATATCTTGAATGTCTTCTCTTGATAAATCCTCACGAGATTCTGCAAGGTCAAGTCCTGAGCAGAAAAAATCTCCCTCTCCTGTTATTACTATAACATCTACTCTTTCGTCTGAAACTGAATTTCTTATCTCTTCTGATATTTTTTTTGCATCAGAAGGAGAAATTGCATTCTTCCTCTGTGGATTTGATATTGTTATTGTTTTTACACCGTCTTTTATTTCTGTCTTTATCATAAATCACCAAGATAAAAATTTTATATTTATTTTTTTATCTTTTTTATTTTGTTTTGTCAAATTTTTTGCCCAATAAATACAAAAAAATTCTTCTGATTTAAAATATTGCTTATGGATCATCTGAAAAATCTCAAAGGCGGTAGAGTTTGGTTATTCGGCGGATTTATTTTGGGTTTTTGTTTGTTGCTACCATATTTTTCTTGGGCTGACTGGGAAATATTCGGACCAACTCGTGTGAATGCTACTGTTGGGAATGGCTCTCTATCTTGTGGAATTTCAAGATGGGGAGAAATTACTGTTTTGAGATACCCTCATACATCTCACTGGGATCAACTTGATTATAAAACAAAGGAGGGAGAAAAAAGTAGAGAAGAAAAATATTTCGGAGCTCTTGAAAATCAAGGTGCTTTTTTTCTCTTGAAGATAGGAAATAATATTTTTTCTCTCCGGGATCTTGACCTTGCAAATATAAGTCAAAGATATAAAGATGATGATTCAGCTATACTTATCACTGAATACAAAATCCAGCAAGGAACTATAAAAGTTTACGATTTTGTTCATCCTGTCTCGGATATATTTGTTCGCAAGGTTGAATTAGATTTGCAAACGAATGAGGATGTTTATATCATTCACTATCAGAATCTTGCTCCGACTACTATAAAAGTTCCAAAATATCCAATTCAGGATTGGCAAGATGACACTTTGAACGATTTTGGTGGCTTTGAGAAAAATAGAGCTGTATTCCATTTTACACCTTTCTTTTTATCGCGAGATGAACAATTTCAGGAGTATAAAAAAATAAAAGGGAAAAACTATGAGGAAATTTTAAATTATGCATCTGAGATAACTTACGGTATTTTCATCGGTGTAAAATTTGTCGGAGGATATGAAGTATCAGCTTATACAGGCTTTGATGGAAGATGTGGAGGTAATAGAGATTTACCTGATTTTTTATCAGAAAGTGCATTTGAGAAACTAAAAAAAGGTGATTTATCTTATAAAGAGAAAACTTTTGCTTTATGTTCTGCTGACTCTTTTGTAGCCTCAAAAGTTTGCCAAAGCGGTAAATGCGAATCTCCCGTATTTGTTGTTATATCTGCTGGAAGAAATTTATCAGATGTTGAAAGAAATCTTTCTCTGTCTCAAAAAGATATTTTGTCTCTTGAAGCGGAAACAGAAAATCACTGGAAAAACATAGTGAAAAGAATGAAGGAGAACAGATGGTATTCTAAATTGACTTACCCCGAATCTCGGCTTTGTAGTAGAGCTCTTATTTCTCTTTTTCAGGTAATAGATAAGGAGACGAAAGCTGCGGTTGCTTCCATATCAACTCAGCCTCCGTATGCAGAAGATTGGCCAAGAGACGGAGCTTATTTTAATTTGTTTTTAGACCTTGTAGGGGTTCACGACATAGCAAGAGAGAGAAATCTATTTTATGTTAAAGTTCAGAGGAAAGAGCCGGAGGGAAATATACCAGCTGGAACATGGGCGATGAACTTTTATGCAGATGGAATGGTGGGGGGTCCGTGGGATTTTGAAATAGATCAGGTGGGGTTCGTTCTTTGGAGCTGGATAAATCACATAAAGTTTGAACAAGGTGAAAATAAAAGAGAGTATATGAAGAAAATATATGAGCCAATAAAACTCTCTGCCTATGAGGTTCTTATCGGTTGTAAAGATCAGAACAATAATCTTCACTGCATAACACAAGAAGATGACCATATAGATCCGAGCCAAACTATGGGAGGAGCAGGACCTCTATACGCTGCTATGAGAATGGTGATAGATTTTGCGGGACTTTACGGGGACTATAAGCTTATGGAAGATATGAAAAAAAGATTTTCAGAATACCATGATGCCATTTTGAAAAATTTTTCACAAGATGGATTTTTTAATTTCTCGGTAACAATAATAGATGGAATACCATATGATCAGGACCCAAGAATAAAGGGAATGAACTATGTTCTTTTCCCCGCTGGATTTAGATTTTCCAATCCTGAGCAAATAAAACATTATGCAGAAAGAGTTATTGCTGTTCTCAACCTTAATTTTTCCCCTGAAAGAGGATATCTTCTCTATGAAGGTAAGTGGATTTTATCTCTTATATACGCTGCTGAACTTCTGAAAAATTTCAGCTATTCTGATTATCAAAGGTTAAGGGAACAAGCTGAAAAATTTTTAAAAATTTTAGTTGAAGAAGTTCCAACAGATGGGACATATCATATGGGAGAGGTGGCAGTTTATAAAAACGGAAAGTATGAAAATAGAATCGCTATACCTCATGTATGGGAAGCTACTTTGACATGTATGACTGCTATCGCATTGAGGGAGCCTGATGTTCTCAAAGATATGGGAATGGAAATTTACACTGAAAGAGAAGAGAAAATTTCAGGGGGATGTAGTTGTAGTTCGTATGATGTTGGATTAAGTCTCTTGTTAGTTTTACTTTATTATTATATTATCTTTCTTATTGCTCGCATAAGGAAGTAATGAACAAAATAGGATTGAAGTATGATTGAAGTCAAAGAAAAAGAAAGAGAGAAAAAACTTACCCCGGCAATGAAACAATATCTTGAGATAAAATCTGAATATCCTGACTGCATTTTACTTTTCAGAATGGGAGATTTTTACGAGCTTTTTTATGAAGATGCAATAATAGCTTCAAAGGTCCTTGACATAGTCTTGACTTCAAGAGATAAAGAAACACCTATGGCGGGATTTCCTCATCATGCAATGGAATCTTATGTTATGCGCCTTATAAAAGAAGGTTTCAAGGTAGCAATATGCGAACAACTTGAGGACCCATCAAAAGCAAAAGGAATCGTAAAAAGAGGAGTAGTAAGAGTCATAACTCCTGGACTTGTCACAGAATTAAGTTTTGTTTCACCTGAGGAAAATAATTTCATCGCAGTAGTGAAAGGAAGCTCTGTTGTTTGGGCTGATATAACAACAGGAGAAGTAAAAGCAAAAATTTTTCAAGATGAATTTGAATTATCAGAAGCTCTAAAAAAAATCTCTCCAAAAGAGGTGCTCAGCGACAAAAACTATTTCCCAGAATATAAATTCTCACAAGTTGAATTTGTAAGTTCTAATGAAGCTGAGATAATTCTCAAAGAACACTATGGAGAATCTGATTTCATATCATCAGAAAACATAAAGATTTCCCTTGCAACTTTGATAAAATATATAAAGGAAAACATAAAGGACATTGAAATAAAACTTGAAAAACCTGATATTGAGCAAGAAGAAGATCTCATGCAAATTGATTCAAGGACTCTGGAAAATATTGAAGTTTTCAAAACATACGAAGGAAAAAAAGGAAGCTTAATATGGGTTCTTGACAAGACACGAACTCCTATGGGGAAAAGAAAACTAAAAAACATCCTTCTTTCTCCACTCAAAGATAAAGAGAAAATAAACGAAAGACTTTCAGCAGTAGAAGAACTAATCTCAGATAAAACTTGGGAAAGTCTTGATATTTCTGGAATATCAGATGTTGAAAGATTAACAGTAAGGGTTATGAGAAAAATTGCTAATCCAAAAGAAATCATATCTTTGAAAGAATCAGCAAAGAAAATAAATGAGATAAAAAGTTATCTGAAAAAATTTTCATCAAAAATTTTGAAAAAAATTGAAAGCGAAATTCCAGATCTTCACGAATTTATTCAAATAGTAGAGAAATATATTGTAGAGCCTCCGCCTCTCAAAGCACAAGATGGAGCAATAAAAAAAGGAGTATCAGAAGAACTTGATAGAATAAGAGAAATAAAAGAAAATTCAGAAAAGATACTAAAAGAATATGAAGAAAAAGAAAAATCAAGAGCAGGCATCCCTTTGAAAATAGGCTACAACCAAGTTTTTGGGTACTATATTGAAGTAACAAAAACTTATGCAAACCGAGTTCCTGAATACTTCAAAAGGAAACAGACACTTGCAAATGTAGAGAGATTTACAACAGATGAATTAGAAAAAATAGGTTTAGAGATTGAAACAGCATCAGAAAAAGAAAAAAAACTTAATGAAGAGATATTTTCTGAATTTCTTGAGAAAATTCAAATTTTTACGCACGATTTGCTGAAATCAGCAAGAAGCATAGGTTTTTTAGATGTTCTAATCGCTCTCGCTCAAACAGCATATGAATACGATTGGATAAAACCTCAAATAGAAGATTCAAAAATCCTATACATAAAAGATGGTAGGCATCCTTCCCTTTCAATTTTACTCAAAGATGAAAAATTCATTCCAAACTCTGTTGATCTCAATGAAGATGAATTCATGTGGATAATAACCGGACCGAACATGGCTGGAAAATCTGTATTTTTGAAGCAGTGTGCTTTGATCTCACTTCTTGCACACATAGGTTCTTATGTTCCGGCAAAAGAAGCGAAAATAGGAATAATGGATAGAATCTTTTTCAGAACGGGAGCATCAGATGACATAGCAAGAGGTAGAAGTACATTTTTTGTTGAAATGGAGGAACTTGCCTCAATTTTAAAAAACATGACGGAAAAATCTTTTGTTCTTTTAGATGAGGTTGGGAGAGGAACATCTACTTTTGATGGAGTAAGTATAGCGTGGGCTACTGCAGAATACATAAACAAAAGAAAAGTAAGATGCCTTTTCGCAACCCATTTTCACGAACTCTCTTTCCTTGAACACAATCTCAAAGGAATAAGAAATATGCACTTTTCAGCAGAAAGAATTGGAGGAAATCTGGTCTTTATAAGGAAAATAAAAAGGGGAGCAGCTGGTAGATCATGGGGTATAGATGTTGCTAAACTTGCAGGAATACCGCAGGAAATAATTGAAAAAGCAGAAAAAATTCTTTTAGCTCTGGAAGAAGGTAGAATTGGAGATGTGATAAAAAAAGTATCAGGTATGCCTTTGCAATTGAGCATTTTCTCCGCATCTCAACTAAAAAAAGATCCATTAAGAGAAGAGCTTAAAAGAATAGACATAAATTCAATAACTCCCATTGAAGCTCTATCAATTCTCTCGGAACTCAAAAAAATGGCAGAAAACTAATTTTAAAATATATGGAAGATATAAGTTTTTTGGGTGGTTTATTTGATGTTGAGATAAAAGCAGAGCCTATGCCAATACAAATAGATATAAGAAAAACTCTCTTTTATAAATGGGGAAAACAAGAGGGTTTGAGGGAAGGAGAAAAAAGGGGAATTGTAAAGGGGCTTGAAAAAGGAGAAAAAAGAGGACTTATAAAAGGTCTAAAAAAAGCAATTCTGTTGGACATCCAGTTGAAGTTTGGTAGCCAAAAAGCAGAGCAGATTAAAAGCCTTTTAGATAAAATAAATGATATAAACCGCTTGGAAAAAATAAAAAAAGAAGTAATAAAAGCAGAAAATTGGCAAGATTTTATTAAAGTATTCAAAAACAAAAATTCAAAAAACAAAAACTCAAAGGCAAAATAACAAAAATGAAAGAATAGTATTTATTATTCATTCGTCTTTTGAATGTCAAAAAATCAAACGATGAAAATATCAAAAGAGAAATTTGAAAAAAATATATCTGAAATTTTAAGAAGACACTTATGTCTTAACATAAAAAAGACTGCAGATATAGTTGTAGCAATTCCAACTCTTGCAGATGAAGAGATTTTTACTACTCTGGAATCTTTATCAAAATGCAAATTACCAAACTCAAAAAGGGTTCTCGCTATTGTACTTATAAACGAGTCAGAGAAAGCAGAAGAGAAAATAAGAACAAAAAACAAAGAAATATTTGACAAAATAAAGAGCACAAATTTTGAGATAGAAACCGAGGTAAGGTATATAAAAGGAATACCAGAAAAATTAGCAGGAGTAGGCTTTGCAAGAAGAGTTCTTATGGATGAAGCAATTTGCCTGTTCAAAAAAGAATATGATGAAAAATTTAAAGAGAGGGGAAATATAGCAGAATTTATGTCAGAAAAATTCATTTTTTCTCTTGATTCTGATTGCACGGTATCAGAAAATTACTTTTCTGCTGTTGAAATTTTAGAAATCAAAAATGCAGATTTCGGTGTGCTTTCATTTGCCCATAGATTTTCGGAAGAGAAAGAAATAAAAAAAGCAGGAATTTTGTGGGAAATCTTTCTAAGATATTGGAGAGATTCTTTAAGAGTATTCTCTTATAAAAACGCATTCTATCCAATAGGATCTTTGTTTCTGTTCAGAGCAACTCCTTACATAGTTTCTATGGGAATGAACATAAGACAGGCAGGAGAAGATTTCTATTTCCTTCAGAAAATAATACCACTGGCAAAAATCGTTGATATCCCCGTATATGTTTTTCCGAAAGCAGAACCATCCCAACGCACACCTTTTGGAACTGGCAGAGAAATTCAACTTTATATATCTGGAGAAAAAGAAAGACTTGAAAAGGTTTGGAACTTCAAATCTTTTGAACAAATAGGTGAAATAATGAGGAGTATAGATGATATATTTTCTGGTGAAATAAAAGTTGAGACTTTTAAACTTTTTCTTGATGAAAACCCAAAATACAAAGAGCAACTTGAAAGAATAAAAATCCAGTCAAAAACTAAGGAAGATTTCAGGAAGAAATTTGAAGAATGGTTTAATCCATTCAAGGTTTTCAAATTTCTCCGATTTACAGAAAAAATATTTCCAAAATCTCCAATATATCAAGAAGTTCATAAACTTACTGATAAGATAAAAAGAGATTTTAAATTTGAATTTGAAAAATCAGGTTTAACACAAATTAGTGCAGATGAACTTTCACTTTTTGAAATTCAACTTGAATTTTTGAGAAGTTTTGATGAATTTCTATTTCATCTCATTTGATTTTCTGATTTTCTCTGGGTTTATGTTGTATTTTTTGAGTAATCGGTAGAAAGTTGATTTTGATATTCCTAAAAACTTCTGGGCTTCCTTTACATTTCCATCAAACTTCTCTATAACTTCCTCCAAATACTTTCTCTTTATTTCATCTATTTTCAATATTTCTTCCCTTTTATCTTCAACGATGTATGGGTAATTTGAATTCTCTATTATATTTTCTGGAA
>Ga0079998_112459_pt1 | contig 49164 bp, 39 predicted proteins | sample PerSpoBPS_BMetaG_FD_69201 | JGI IMG/M metagenome (GOLD analysis project Ga0079998, IMG submission 69201) | Thermal spring microbial communities from Yellowstone National Park, Wyoming, USA - Perpetual Spouter B (PS_B) MetaG (SPADES assembly)... | ecosystem: Environmental > Aquatic > Thermal...
CTCTCGCTCCTGCTCCGCCTCAGCGGGGATCTCGGCGGATGGCCGGACGCCCGGCGGGTCGGCGGGCTGCTGAACGGCCTGGCCATCCTGATCTTCCTGCTCCTCATCGCCCGAGCCCTCCATGCCGGCCTCCGCGCCGAATAGTAGAATCTTCTCCGAAGCCGCGCATCGGAGGTCCGTTATGCCCCAGGCCGAGGTGCTGGCAACCGGCACGGAGCTGCTCAGCGGAGATGTGGTCGACACGAACTCGGCGCGCATCGCCCGCGCCCTGCAGCTCCTCTCCATCCCCCTGGTCCAGATCACGGTGGTGGGAGATGATCTCCCCCGCATGGTGGCGGCCATCCGGGCGGCGCTGGCCCGTAGCGAGATCCTCGTGATCAGCGGAGGGCTGGGGCCCACGGTCGACGATGTGACCCGGGAGGCGGTGGCGGAGGCCCTGGGGCGTCCCCTGATCTTCGATCCGGAGCTGCTGGAGGTCATCCGGGCCCGCTTCCAGGCCTTCGGGGTGTCCATGCCCGAGAACAACCGGCGCCAGGCCTTCCGGCCCGAGGGCTCTCGCGTCATTCCCAATCCCATCGGCACCGCCCCCGGGTTCCTGGTTGAGACCAACGGCCGCGTCCTCTTCGCCCTCCCGGGCGTCCCCCGGGAGCTGGAGCGGATGCTCTCGGACACGGTGGTCCCTTACCTTTGGGAGCGGTTCCCTCCCGCGGAGGCCCTGGCCTGGCGGGTGGTGCGCACCATCGGGTTGGGGGAAAGCTGGATCGATGAGCGGCTGCAGGATCTGCTTCGGGGCGAGAACCCGCAAGTGGGGTTGAACGCCCATCCGGGGATGGTGGACATCCGCATCCGGGCCCGGGGATCCACCCCGGAGGAAGCCGCCGCCCGGGCCGAGGAGGCCGTCCGCCGGGTCCGGGAACGCCTGGGCTGGGCGGTTTTCGGGGAGGGCAACCAGGCGCCGGAGGAGGCGGTGATCGCCGCCCTGCGGGCTCGCGGGGCGACCGTCTCCACGCTGGAGCGGGGCACCCTGGGGATGCTGGGGGGGCGCCTCGCTGCGGCCGATCCTGAAAGCGAGGTCTTCCGGATCGGTGAGGTCCGCGCCCGGCTGGCCGCCGCCCCGGAGCACGCCGCCGAGGCCATTCGGCGTCAGGCCGGGACCACCTTCGGGCTGGCGGCGGAGGTCCTCCCCGAGGCGGAGGGCTTTCAGATCACCGTGGCCCTGGCGGCCCCTGAGGGTTCCCGAAGCGTCCGGCGCGGCCATCGCGGCCCGCTCCCCCATGCGGCCGAATGGGCCGCGCACGCGGCAATGGGCCTGCTCTGGCGCTGGCTCCAGGAGGGGCCATGACACTCCCGTTCCGTCCAACGCTGCCCCCGGTGCGCCTGCCCGTCTTCGAGGGCCCGCTCGATCTCCTCCTTTACCTGATCGAGCGGAACGACCTGGATATCACCCAGGTCTCCCTGGCCCAGGTTACCGAACAGTATCTGGAATACGTCACCATCCTGCAGGCGCTGACCCTGGACCAGCTGGCGGAATATCTGGTGATCGCCGCCAAGCTCCTTTACATCAAGTCCTCCCTGCTCCTCCCTCGCCCACCGGAGCCGGATGAGGCCGAGGAGGATGTGGGAGAAGCGCTGGTGGAGCAGCTCAAGGCCTACCGCCTCTTCCGGGAGCTGGCCCGCCGGCTGCGGGAGCGAGAGGGGTTCACCGCCTACGGCCGGACCGCGCCGCCGCCCCGGCCCGAGGCCCCCGGGACCGGCCTGGAGGGCATCACCCTGGAGGATCTCCTCCGGCTGGCCCGCCGGGCCCTGCGCCCGGCGGTCGAAGCGGCCCCGGTGGGGGCGTTCCTTCCCGCGTATCGCCTGACGATCCAGGAGGCCATGGAGCGGATCCTGGAGGCGGTGCGGGAAGGAGGGCGGGTGGCCTTCACCGGGCTGCTCCGGACGGCTGGGAACCGTTACGAGGGCATCGCCTTCTTCCTGGGACTGCTGGAGCTGTTGAAGCAGCGCCGGGTGGTGGCCTATCAGAGCCGGCTGTTCGATGAGATCTATATCGAGCCCTTCCCGGAGCGCCCGTAGGGGAACCACCAGGGTTTCTCGCCGCCCTCGATGTCCCAGTGGACGTGCTTGGTCTCCCGGAACTCCTCCAGTCCCTCCAGGCCCAGCTCCCGGCCGATCCCGCTGAGCTTCATGCCCCCGAACGGCCCGGCGTAGTTATCCGTGAGGGGATCGTTGATCCAGACCGTGCCCGCCTTCACCTCCTCATAGAAACGGCGGATCAGGCGGGGGTCATGGCTCATCAGACACGCGCCCAGCCCGTAGGGGTTATCGTTGCACAGGGCGATGGCCTCGTCGAAGGTCCGGTAGGGCATCAGGGGGATGACGGGCCCGAAGGTCTCCTCGCGCATGACCTTCATCGTGTGATCCACGTCCACCAGCACCGTGGGCTCGTAGAAGAAGCCGCGAGGGAGGTGAGGCGGCCGGCGCGCCCCGGTGAGGGCGTGAGCCCCCCGCGCCAGGGCATCGGCCACGTGATCCTCCACCTTCGCCCGATAGGAGGGCCCTGCCATCGGCCCGATGTCTGTTTGCGGATCCAGGCCGTGGCCCAGGCGCAGGGTGCTGACAAACGAGGCGATCTCCTCGGCGAACCGATGGTAGATCGAGGCCGGCACATACACCCGTTCCGTGCTGGTGCAGACCTGGCCGGCGTTGATCAGGGCCGCATACGCCAGGGCCTTCACCGCGAGCTCCAGCGGTGCGTCCGGCCCGACCACGAAAGGATCCTTGCCGCCCAGCTCCAGGTGGAGCTTTTTCATCATCGGGGCGGCCAGGGCTGCGATCCGCTGGCCGGTCGCCAGGGATCCGGTGAAGGCGATGACCGGGACCTCCGGATGCGTCACCAGCGGCTCGCCGACCTCCGGCCCATATCCGGTCACGATGTTCACCACGCCCGGCGGGAGATGATCCATCGCCACCTCGGCCAGGCGCAGCGTGGTCAGGGGAGTGAGCTCGGAGGGCTTGATCACCACCGTGTTGCCGGCGGCCAGAGCCGGCGCGACCTTCCAGGCCATCAGGAGGATGGGGTAGTTCCACGGGACGATGCATCCCACCACGCCGTAGGGCTCCTTGAGCACCAAGCTGAGCTGACCGGGCTCCGGCGAGGGGATCACCCGGCCCCGCTCATGACGGGCGAGCTCCGCGTAGTAATCAAAAGTGTTCGCCGACCAGAGGATCTCCTCCTCGTTCTCCGGCCACGGCTTGCCTTCCTCCAGGGTGAGCAGTCGGATCAGCTCCTCCTGGTGCGCCCGGATCTTGCGGGCGATCTCGTGGAGCATCTCCGCCCGGATCGCGGCGGGGACGCGGCGCCAGGGTTCGAAGGCGCGACGGGCAGCGGCCACCGCCGCCTCTACATCCCGGGCTGTCCCCCGGGGCACCGTCTCCAGCACCTCCTCCGTCGCCGGGTCCTGCACGGGGATCTCCCCGGCGGCGGTCCCGGCCGTCCACTCCCCTCCGATCCACATCGGCTTCATGGTCAGCCCCTCCATCCCCGACGATCGGGGCGGGGGATCGGAGACGATCCCCCGCCCTTCCAGCCCCATCTCATTGCTCTACGCCCAGCTCGGTCCAGATCCGGTCATACAGCTCGATCGCATCCCCTACGTCGATCAGCCACTCCATCTTCCGCTTCAGCTCGTCCGGCGGATAGATCCCCGGGTCGTTGAGAAGCGCGGGGTCGATCAACCGCTGCTGGATGGCCGTGCGGTTCGGGCTGCCGAATTTGATGGTGTTCGCGTTGATGGCTGCGATGTCCGGCCGCATCAGGAAGTTGATGAACACCTCGGCCGTGTATTTGTTTTTGGAGGTCTTCGGGATGGCCAGGTTGTCCTGCCAGATGGTGCAGCCCTCCTCAGGGATCACATACTTCAGCGTCGGCTTGGCGTCGCGGGCCCGGATGGCGTCGCCGGTCCAGATGTGCGCCACGACGACCTCGCCGGCCACCAGGAGATCCCGGTTGGTGTCGCTGGTGTAGGCCTTCACATAAGGCTTCTGGCGAAGCAGGACCTCCTTGGCCTTCTGGAGCTCCTCCGGGTTCGTGGTGTTCATGGAGAACCCCAGATACTTGAGGGCCGCCCCGATCACCTCTCGCTCGTCCTTCAGCATGGAGATCTTCCCCTGGATGTCCGGGGCCGGCTCGAAGAGATCCTTCCAGCTCTTGAGCTCGCGCTGGACCGCCGCGGTGTCATACATGAACCCGGAGGTGCCCCACATATAGGGCACCGTGTATTTGTTCTCCGGGTCGAAATAAAGGCCCAGATGGGCCGGATCGATGTGCTTCAGGTTGGGAAGGTTGTTCTTGTCCAGCTCGGCCAGCATGCCCTCCTTGATCATGATGGAGACCATGTAGTCCGAAGGCACGATGACATCGTAACCGGTGGCACCGGCCTGCAGCTTGGCCAGCAGGGTCTCATTGGAGTCATAGGTGTCGACGATGACCTTGACCCCGCACTCCCGCTCGAACCGCTCCAGAACCTCCTGGGCGATGTAATCGGGCCAGTTGAACAGATACAGCTGCTTGGAGAGCCGGGAGCGATCCCCGCACGAATCCTCAGCGGCCGCCGGCCCGGTCGCAGGAGGAGCCTCTGTGGCAGGAGCCGTCGGAGGAGGAGTCGGTGGGGTCGTGGGACTGGGAGGGGCTGCCGGTGCCCCGCACGCCACCAGGATCGCCAGGAGGACCATAAGCGTGAGACCGCGCGCCCACTTGCCCATCGCTACACCTCCTTTCCGTAAAATAAGGTTGGCAGGGGATTTTCCCCCAGAAAGCGCCGTGACCCAGTGGGGTTCCTCGTTCGGGACTCACAGCGCAGGAAGACGCTCCGCAGAGACCCCGGCTTCCGCGAGCCGTCCCTCCAGATGTCGTCCGGCTTCCTCCACCAGGGCCTGCGCCTCCTCCGGCGTCGGGGCGGCCGCGGAAAGGTAAATCTGTATGCGCACCTGAGGTCCGAAGGCCCGGGCCCGGGATTTGATATAGACGTGGGGGAAAGCCCGGCCCACCTCCCCCAGCAACGGCGCCAGCCGGGATTCATCCCCACAATCCGTAAGCAGGCGCAACTCCGCAAACCCAGCCCTCCCCAGGCGGGCCTGCAGATGCGGGGCGAGGGAGCTCTGGACGATGGCCTTCATCTCTTCGGGGACGCCGGGGAGGCAGACGAGGAGTGTCCGTTCCAGAGGCAGGAGGACCCCTGGGGCGGCCCCCACCGGGTTGTCCAGGGGGATCGCTCCGCGGGGGAGCATGGCCATCTTGCGGCGGGGGGGCGTGAGGTCCGGCTCCGCGACGAAACCGGCGGCCGCCAGCTCCCGGTAGCGCGCCGCCACCATCCGCAGCGCCTCCGGATGCTCCTCCAGCGGCCGCCCGGTGGCCATCGCCACCGCGGCCAAGGTTCGGTCGTCCTCGGTGGGGCCCAGCCCGCCGGTGGTGAACACGAGGGCCGGAGCTCGACGCAGGGCCCCCTGCAGCTCCGCCGCGATGGCCTCCACCTCGTCCGGCAACACCACAGCCCGCTGGACCTTCCCGCCCAGCCCGGTGAAGAAGCGACACAGCCAGGCGGTGTTGGTATCGACAACCTCCCCCAGCAGCAGCTCGTTCCCGATGGCCAGGATCTCCGCCGTCGGGGGATGGGCAGGCATCTCGCTCACTCCTCGCCGGGCTCGGTCTGAACCGAGCGGCTCATCACCCGCTCGATGCTGGCGATCAGCTCCGAGGGGCCGAAGGGCTTGGTGAGATAATCGTCGACGCGGGCGATGTGAAGGCCGAGGATGCGATCGACGTTCTGGGCGCGGGCGGTGACCACGATCACCGGGATGTGGCGCAGCTCGGGGTCCGCCTTCATCTGCTGGTAGACTTCCCAGCCATCGATGTCCGGCATCATCAGGTCCAGCAGGACGAGATCAGGCTTCTCCCGCCGGATGACCTCGATCCCCTCCACGCCGCCCGTCGCCCACCCGACCAGCTCGTAGCCCCGCCGGGTGACGATCAGGCGGATCAGGTCGATCATATCCTGGTCGTCCTCGATGCAGACGATCCGGATCTTTCTGGGCTCTCCTTCGGTCATCTTCGCTCCCCCTTCTGTGCTTAAATGCAGTTTATCCGCAATCCGGCTCTCCGACAAACGGGGCCGGGGCCCCTATGCCCCGGCCCCTGCAGGGATCAGCTCTCCTCCCGCACGATGCGGATGTGGAGCTCCCGGAGCTGGCGTTCGTCGACCTCCGAGGGGGCATCGAACAGGAGATCCACCGCGCTGGCGGTCTTGGGGAAGGCGATGACCTCGCGGATGTTCGGCTCGTCCGCCAGCAGCATCACCAGGCGATCCAGGCCCAGGGCGATGCCTCCGTGAGGAGGGGCGCCGAACTCAAAGGCCTCCAGCAGATGGCCGAACCGAGCGCGGGCCTGCTCCGGGGTGTATCCGAGCAGCCGGAACACCCGCTCCTGGATCTCCCGGCGGTGGATCCGGATGCTCCCCCCGCCGATCTCATAGCCGTTGCACACGATGTCATACGCCTTCGCCCGGACCGAGGCCGGGTCGGTCTCCAGGCGGTCCAGATCCTCATCCAGCGGGGAGGTGAAGGGATGGTGCACGGCCTCCCAGCGGCCTTCCTCCTCGTTCCACTCGAACATCGGGAACTCCAGGATCCAGGCGAAGGCGAACTCATCCGGATCCGCCAGCCGCAATCGGTCGCGGAAGAGCAGGCGGAGCCCGCCCAGGGCTTTGGCGACCACCTCGGGGGCGTCGGCCACGATGCAGAGCAGATCGCCAGCGCCGGCCCCGGTCCGTTCGGCGATGAGGGCGCGCTCGCCTTCGGTCAGGAACTTAACGGCCTGGCCTTTCACCCCATCGCCGGTGAAGGCGAGGGTGATCAATCCCTTCGCCCCCTGCGATTTCACGTAAGACGTCAGCTCGTCGAGCTCGCGGCGGCTGTAGCCGGCGCAGCCCGGCGCGCGCAGGGCCTTCACCTGTCCTCCGCCCCGAGCCGCCTCCCGGAAGATCTCGAAGGCGCTCTCCCGGGCCACATCCGTCAGGTCGACCAGCTCCATGCCGAAGCGCAGGTCCGGCTTGTCCGAGCCGTAGCGGGCGAGGGCCTCCGCGTAAGTGAGGCGAGGGAACGGCGTGCGAAACCGCTTGTGGGGGACCACCCGCTGCACCACCTCGATCAGCAGCCCTTCGATCAGCTGCAGGATGTCCTCGCGATCCACGAAGGACATCTCCAGGTCCAGCTGGGTGAACTCGGGCTGGCGGTCGCCCCGCAGGTCCTCATCGCGGAAGCAGCGGGCGATCTGGTAGTATTTCTCCAGGCCCGCCACCATCAGCAGCTGTTTCAGTTGTTGAGGAGATTGCGGCAGGGCATAGAACTTGCCGGGGTGGAGCCGGCTGGGGACGATGAAATCCCGGGCGCCCTCCGGTGTGCTCTTGATCAGGATGGGCGTCTCCACCTCCACAAACCCCCGGGCGTCCAGGTAGTCCCGGATGGCCCGGGTGGTCTGATGGCGCAACATCAGGTTCCGCTGCATGCGAGCCCGCCGCAGGTCCAGGTAGCGGTAACGCAGGCGGACCGCCTCATCGATGCGCCGGCCGTCGTCGTCGATGGGGAAAGGCAGCGGGCGTGCGGGGTTCAGGATGCGCACCGCGTGGGCTTCCACCTCCACCTCCCCGGTGGGCAGGTTCGGGTTCTCCGTCCCGGCGGGCCGCCGGCGCACCCGCCCGTGGACCTGGATCACGTATTCCAGGCGGACCTGATCCAGGGCCGCATGGGCCTCCGCGGAGCAGGAGGGATCCCCCACCACCTGGATCAGCCCGCTCCGATCCCGCAGGTCGACGAAGATCAGGCCGCCATGATCCCGGCGCCGGTGCACCCACCCGGCCAGCTCCACCATCTGGCCGACGTGGGCCGGGCGCAGCTCCCCACACCCATGGGTCTTCCACATCGAGAACCTCCATGCGCAGCGTCCGAATCGGTTGCATGGGATTATAAGGCATCGGCCTGGGGAAGACGGCAAGGGGAGCCCTCAGACAAAAGGATCGGGGCCGGGGATACGCGCGGCGCGCCTCCCCGGCCCCCGACCGCCTCCAGCCGGGCCCTGCGCGCTCCCGGCGGCTTAGCTTTCCGCCGGGGCACCCGATGGATGACGGGCCCGGCGCACGACCTCCAGGATCTCCGCGAGGAGCGCCTCGGGGTCCGCACCCGCTTTCTGGAGCAGCCGCTCGATCCGCCCGTTGAGCCGTCGGCGGTCCTCCTCGGTCAGCGCTTTGGCCGTGAGCACCAGGATGGGGAGGGAACGGGTGGACGGATCCTCCCGCAGCGCCTCCACCACGGCGAACCCGTCCATCTCCGGCATCATCAGGTCCAGGATCACCAGGTCGGGCCGCTCCCGTCGGGCCAGGGCCACCCCTTCCGGGCCGTTCGCCGCTTCCAGAACGTGATAGCCCCCTGCGTTCTCCAGGACCCGGCGGATCAGCTGGCGATCGCCCTCCGAGTCATCGATCACCAGGACCTTCAGGGGGCGGGGTCGACCGTCCACCCGCTGGATGGCTTCCAGCAGCTCCTCTTCGGTGAAGGGCTTGACCAGATATTCCGCAGCCCCCAGGCTGAACCCCTGGCCCCGTTCGTCGAGGATGGAGCAGATGATCACCGGGATCGCCCGGGTTTGGGGATCGGCCTTGAGTTCCTGAAGGACCGTCCATCCGTCCTTCTGGGGCATCATGATGTCGAGGGTGATGGCATCCGGCCGGAGGCGGCGAGCCGTCTCCAGGGCCTCTCGGGGATCCGTCAGGCCGACCACTTCGAAGCCGTGCTTCTCCAGATACCGCCGATATAAGGTGATCACGCCGGGGTCGTCGTCGATGCAGAGGATCACCGGCCGGCCCGGTCGGGGTTCGCCCGCAAGCCGCGGCCGGGCCCGGGGGAGCGTGAAGAAGAACGTCGAGCCCTTCCCGACCTCGCTCTCCACCCAGATGCGCCCGCCCATCAGCTCCACCAGACGCCGGGCGATGGCCAGCCCCAGCCCGGTCCCGCCGTAACGCCGGGTGGTCCCGCTCTCCACCTGGGTGAACTCCTGGAAGATCTCCTCCTGTTTCTCCTTGGGGATCCCGATCCCGGTGTCCTGCACGGCGATCGTCACAAAGGATTCGTCCGCCCAGGCGCGCACCGCGATGAAGCCCTGGTCGGTGAACTTGGCCGCATTGGAGACCAGGTTGAGCAGGACCTGTCGGGCTCGCTGCGCGTCCGCCCAGACCGGCGGGAGGTCCTCGGGGACCTCCTGGCGGAGCTCGATGGGTTTGTCGCGGGTCAGGCCGACGGCGGTGGACATCACGCCGCGGATGATCTCCCGCATGTCCACTTCGGAGAACTGGAGCTCCATCCGGCCGGCCTCGATCTTGGAGAGATCGAGGATGTCGTTGATCAGGCCCAGCAGATGCTGGCCGGCGTTGTAGATGGCGGTGAGGTCCTGGCGCTGGGCCTCCGTCAGCGGCCCGTCGATCCCCTTAAGGATCACCCGGCTGAAGCCGATGATGGAGTTCAGCGGGGTGCGCAGCTCGTGAGACATGTTGGCGATGAATTGGGTCTTCAGGCGGTCCAGCTCCCGCAGGCGCTCGGCCGTGCGCTTTTGCTCCTCGTAGAGCATGGCGTTCTGAAGGGCCACGGAGATGACCTCGCCGATAATCGCCATCGCCCGCGCGTCCCCCTCGTCGAAGGCCCACGGCGCATCGGCCTCTACCGATAGCAGACCCCACAGGCGCTCGCTGCGGTAGAGGGGGATGACCAGAGCGGAGCGAGACCGTTCGCTGAAGAAGGCCCGCTCCTCGCCGAGGCCCTCCAGCTCATGAAGCAGAATGGGCTCCGGGCTGCCTTGGAGGCGCGCAAGCAACGACTCCGGCCCGACCGGACCGAACAGCTGCGACGCATGGGCAAGGCCATCGGAACAGCCGGCGCAACACTGGCCCACCCATAGATCCTTTTCCGGAAGATATTGGTAAATGCCGACATGATGGACGTCGAACCGCTTATGGATGAGCTGGACGGACCTGCAGAGAACCAGCTGGGGATCCAGCTCTCGAACAATGGCTCCTGCGATTTCGGCGGTAGTCTGCAGGCGGAAGGTCTGGCGATGGATCTCCTCGAACAGCGAGGCCAGCTCGAGGAGGCGAGACCATCGGCCCACAATCTCCTGGAGGATACGGCGCTCTTCCTCAGAGAGATCCGACGCGCCCGGAAGAGCCAGGAACCCGATCGTTTGGTTCTCGATCTCAATGGGAAACACCGGGCCGTCCGATGGCGGGGGAGAGGCGATCGGGATCAGTCGTGCTCCGTCGTAGAGATAACCGAACTGTCGACCGGGGGTCAGCCACCGGCGAGCGATCTGACGCCCCAGCACGGTGTTCAGCTCGTTTAAGGCGGACCGGGTCTGCTCCAGCAGCCAAGCGTTCTCCGCCCCTCGCAGGATCATCCGTCCCAGGAGGCGAAGGATATCGCCGATCACAGGATCACGTATCCCCCCTCGGCTTACCACCAGGGCCAGCCGCAGGTGAGGCTCCCGCGTCTCGGCCTCGGGCACCTCCTCTCGCAACAGCAGCCACTCCCCGATCTCCACCTGTTCTCCCTGGAGGCCATCCGGAAGGACCAGGCGTTCGGGCAGCTCCCCGTGGACCGCTATGACCCGCTGGTAGACCCCCTCCCGGATCGGAGAGTAGACCCCGCACGGCAGATCCATGTAACGCTCGAGGGCCTCGGCCAGCCGCCGGAAGAAATCCTCCCGGCTGCGGGCGGGGAGGATCTCCTCCTCGATGCGCAGCAAGCGCTCCCCCCATTCGGCACGGGCGCGGAGGATCTCCTGGAGGGTCTGGGCCTCCCGCTGGGCCTTCTCCAGCGCAGTCATCATCGCCCGTGTGGTGCGTTCATGTTCCGAGACGAGATACAGCTGGCGGGCGTGGACCAGACGCTCCGCGAGCGCCTCTTCCAAAAGGTGCAACGGCTCCAGAGCCGCCGCAGGCAGCTGAGGGAAAGCTTCGCGCAGGAAGGCACGGGCCGCCCGGAACGCTCCGATCAGCGTGGAAGGGGCCATGCCCTGTCGGCCCCATTCCTCCCCGAAACGGGCGATCGCCTGGGAGTCCGGCTCGCCCCGCAAGGCGCCGACGATGAGCTCCTGCAACGTCCGGGCGACCTCAGGGATGGGACGGGGCGAGGCCATCCGGCCCAGGTTGTCCATCATATGACGCCGCAGCGCCTGGCGGAGCTGCTCCTCCAGGGCCTCGCTCAATCGCCGCAGCTCATCGGAAAGCCGCCCAGCACCCTCCGCCCTGACTTCCATGTTGCCTCCCGGCCCGAATGAGAAACCTCACTTCTCCAGGATCACCCCGTAGAACTCCAGATCCACCCCCTCCCGATCCTCCTCAGTGATATAGTCCGGGGGCAGACCCAGCCACTCCACCAGCGGCCGGAAGCCTCGATGATCCGGCCGCCAGGGGCGGACCAGCTCCTGGCATTCCTCAAGAGTGTAAAAATAGAAAGGCTGCCCCATTTGCTCGAACATGGCTAAGAACTGAGCCATGCGCGGGGTCATCTTGCCGGCAGCCTTGGTTTCGAAAGTGGCAAACATCTTGCTGCCCGGGGCGGCCCAGTCATAGAGCGCTTGCATTACGTGTCGCATCTCCTCCGGAGTAAAGAAGGGGGAAACCGCATTGAAACCGATGGCCACACGGCGCTCATCGCCGAACAGCTCTCGGATCTCCGGGGCGTTCAGGAAAGTCTCCGGCCGCTTCATGTCCGCTTGCAGATAGCGAACGTTGGGATTGCCGGCTAACAGCTCCCGGGAGTAGGCTACTGCGACCGGATCGATATCGGTGTAGATCACCTTGGCGTGAGGGGCAATGGCGTGGATATGATCCTCGGTGGGAAGCCCCGAGCCCAAATCCAGGAAATGATCGAAACCTTCCTCCACCAGAAGGCGCACCGCCTCCTGGAGAAAGGCCCGGAGCATGCGGACCCATTTCCGGGTAGAGGGAACGAGACTGATCATGAACTCGGCGGCCTGACGGTCCGCCTCGAAGTTATGAGTCCCGCCCAGGACGTAATCATACACGCGGGCGGCGTTCGGCTGATCCGTCCCCACCGGGCTCCCCATGGGATGGCTCATGGTATCCCTCCTGTTGAATGGAAGTTGTGGAGGATCCGATCCACAGCACCAGCGGGATGCGTCGGATCCGATGGGCCAGAGCCTCCAGGCCGGTCGTGGCCCTCCCGACCACCGTGGACCGTCCCAGCACCTGGGATGTGAACTCGTTGACGGCCGCCTCGATCTCCGAGCGCAACCGCAGGTCGGCATAGAGCATCGCGTTGTTCAGGGCCACTGCCACTGCCCCGCTGACCGTGGAAAGGACAACCAGGTCCTCCTCGGTGAATGCGTAAGGGCGATCGGCCTGAATGGTGAGAGCGCCCAGCACCCGATCGCCCACGATCAGAGGCAGGGCCATCTCGGCCCGGGTATCCGGGAGCAGAGGGTTCACATAACGGGCCTCGGCCTCGCTCACATCCTGGGCGATCACCGGCTGCCGGCGGGCGCAGGCCTGGCCGATCATGGATTCCCCGCCGACGCGCAGGCGGTGTCCCTGGGCGACCATCCGCCGGCCGGCCTCCCCGGTGCCCGCCCGCAGGACGGCCCACTCTCCGCTGGGATCCACCAGGAAGGCTCCCACGTAGTAGTAATCGAACCGCTGGCGGATGAGGTCCACCGCCTGTTGCAACAGCTCCTCCACATCCAGCACGCTGACGACGATCCGGGCGATCTCCGCAGCGGTCTGGATGCGGCGGGCCTGGCGCTGGGCCTCCTCATACAACAGGGCGTTCTCCAGGGCGACGGCGGCCTGCTGGGCGATGGTCTGAGCCAGACGCAGCTCCTCGGGCGTGAAGGCATGGTGGGCCCGCATATAATCCAGGCCCACCGTGGCGATCACCTGGCCCCGGGCCACCAGCGGGACGATGGCGATGGAACGGATCCCCAGACCGGCCAGCAGAGGCCCGGTGGCCTCCAGCCGCTCGTCCCGGAGAACATCCAGCGCCCACTGGGGTTGTCCGGTCTCCATCGCCTGCCGGGTGAAGGCGTTGTCGATCGGGATTTGGACCCCAATGAAGCCCTGGGCCGGATACTCCGCCACCACCGTCCCGACATCCCGGCCTTTCTCCCACAGCGCCGCGCCGCTGTGGTCCGCCCCCAGCACCTCCACATAGGCCCGGCACACGGCCTCCAGGATCTCGGTCAGGCTCAGGGAACGGGAGAACTCCAGGGCCAGGCGGTGGAGGGTGGCCAGCTCCTCCGCTTGCGCCTGGGCCTGGGCGTAGAGCCGGGCGTTCTGCCAGGCGGTGGCCAGCTGATCCGCCATCACCTGGAGGGCCTGGATGTCCTCTTCGGTGAAGGCAGCCGGCTGTTCAGACTGGATGTCCAGGACCCCGACCAGCTCCCCGCGCACGAGCATCGGCAGGGCGATCTCCGAGCGGGTGAGGGGGAGGAGGGGGTTGGCGAAGCGCACCGGCTCCGCGCCCACATCCAGCGCGATGCGGGCCCGCCGGTGGGCCGCCGCCCAGCCGACCATCGATTGCCCGCCGATCTCCAGCCGGTGGCCCCGTTCTTTCATGATCCGGCCGGGCTCCCCGGTGCCGGCAGCCAGCACCATCCACCGGCCCTCCGCATCGGGGACGAACCAGCCGACATAGTAATAATCGAAGCGCTCCCGGATCCGCTCGACGGCCTCCGCCATCAGACGGTCCGGATCCAGGATGGTGGCCGTGATGCGGCTGACCTCCGCCGCCGCCTGCAGCAGGCGGGCCCGGCGAGCGGCTTCCTCGAAGAGCTCCTGGCGCTGGAGGGCCAGGGCCGCGCCGTGGGCCAGGGTGGTGGCCAGCCGGATCTCCTCCTCGGAGAACCAGCGCTCCCGCCGGCTGTCCCAGATCTCCACGTGCCCGTAATACTGTTCGCCGACCAGCAGAGGGATCAGCAACACCGTCCGACCACCATATTGGGCCAAGATCTGCGCCTCCGGGGCGCCTCGTGCCTCCAGCTCACTCCGCCAGAAGACCATCGGCTGCCGCGTCCGGCGCATCTGAGCGTAGAGCGGATAGTCCTCGTAACGATAATAAATGCCCACATCGGAGATGCGCTCTTCCGGGGCCGCCTCGGGAGTGTAGAACTCGCTGACCGCAAAGAAACCCTGTCCATCCGCCGCCTCTCGGTCCACATACGCGCTAGTCGCCCCCAACCCCACCGCAAAGGCCCGGCAGACCCGGGTTAGCAGTTCCTCCAGTCCGGGAGCCTCCGCGAGGGAGGCGGCAACTTCGTAGAGCAAGGCCTGCTCCCGCAGCCGTTGCTCCAGCAGCTCGAAGAGACGACGGTTCTGGAACACCACCGCCGCCGTGTCGGCGAGGGCCTGCAACCGGCGAACCGTTCGCCCGTCGAGCTCCAGGGGCCGCTGGACCCCCTGGGCGATCAGCCAGCCCCAGAAGACATCGCCGGCCCAGAGGGGGAAGAAGGCGATGGAACGCACGCGATGCCGGAGGTAGAACGCACGGCTGGTCTCGTCCAGCCACGGATCGGTGGCCACATCGGGGACGAAGATGGGCTCCCGGGTAAGCTCCCGGGCGATGATCGGCAGCTCGGCGGCCGTATAGCGTCGGGGCTCTGTGAAAAGCCCCCGCTCCCGATCCCAGATCAGCCGGGCCTGGAGGACTCGTTCCTCCCCTTGAGCTTCCGGATCCTCCACGATGGCCAGCACATACCGATCCGCCCCCTGGACCGGAAGGTGGGCCAGCAAGGCCCGGGCCGCCCCCTCGATGGTCGTCGCGGCCGTCAGATCCCGGGCGGCCTGTACAGCGCCTGGGTCTCCTCCAGGGCCGCCTGGGCCTGCTGATAGAGCCGGGCGTTCTCAATGGCCACCGCCAGCTGGTCCGCCAGGATCTGCAGCACCGAGAAGGCCCCGGGGTCGAACGCCTCCTCCAGCGTGCTCTGAACATCCAGGGCCCCGATGATGCGATCCCCGATCTTCAGCGGGAAAGCGGCCTCGGATCGGGTCTCCGGGAGCAGCTCGTTCTTCAAATGAATCGGATCCTCCGCGGTCCGCTGGGCCACCCGGGGCCGCCCGTTCGCCGTCACCCAGCCGATCAGGCTCCGCCCCCCCACCTCCAGCCGGTGGCCTCGCTCTTTCAGCTTTCGCCCGACCTCGCCGGTGGACTCCTGCAGGACCGCCCACCGGCCGCTCTCCTCGATCAGGAACACCGAGGCATGGTAGTAGCCCAGGCGATCCCGGATCAGGTTCACCGCCGTCCGGAGCAGCTCGTTCAGGTCCAGGGTGGAGGCGATGAGGCGGCCCATCTCCGCCGCCGTCTGCAGCTGATGGGTCCGCTCCTGCACCCGGCGCTCCAGGTTTTGATAGAGATCCTGGAGCCGAACGGCCATCGCGTTGAAGGTCTCCGCCAGCACCCCCAGCTCGTCCCGGGAGGTCACCGGGACCCGGACGTTCAGCCGGCCGGCTCCCATCTGCTGAGCGGCCTCCGTCAGCTCCCGGAGGGGGCGGGTGAGAGAGGCCGAGGCGACATAAGCCAGGCCCACCGCAAGAAGACCCAGGACCACCGTCCAGAGCAAGACCTGGCGTCCCAGCCGCTCCACCGGCGCCAGGGCCTCATCCTCGCTTTGCACCACGGCCAGCATCCAGCCCCGCTCCTCCAGGGCAGGAAGCCGGTGGGCGATCCCCGGTCCCACCCGGCTGTAGGCGATGAGCCAGTCCCGGGTGAACACGGTGCCTTCCGGTCGGGCGAGATCCTCCGGCTTGAGCCCGAGATCCGTGACCCGCTGCTCCCGATGCAACAACCCGATGGGGTCCATCCGGATCGCCCCATCCCGATCCAGCAACAGCGCCCGTCCGGTGCGTCCGATCCGGAACTGGCTGAGGATCCCGAAGATCTGCGAGGCGCCATAGGCGCTGCGCAACACCCCGACCGCCTGATGAGTATCCCGGCGGTAGATGGGAACCGCCAGGTAGACCACTGTGGTCTGGAGGTCCTCGTCGAACTGGAGGGTGCTGATATACGGCGCGCCCCGTCCCTGACTCCAGGCCGCCTGCCACCATGGCTCCCGATCAAAGCGATAGGCGCGAGGAGGCTCCGTGGCCGCGACCAGGATCCCGTGGGCATCGGTGAGGAGCAGGTGCAGGTGGCCGGTGAGACGATCCCGGAGGGCGCGGAGCCGGGCGGCGGCCGGGCCCTGGAGGATCTGTCGGCGCAGGCTGGAATCGGGCTGGAGTCGCCAGAGGAGCTCCTCCTGCTGAACGGCATACGCGCGGAGGAGAGGATCGGCATAACGGGCCGAGTGGGCGACGGCCTCGGAGATCAGCGTCTCCTCCTCCGCGCCCGCGCTCAGGCTCTCCACCTGATGCCAGAGCTCCTTCTCCAGGGCCGCCCGCTGGGTCTGGGCCACCCCCTGGAATTCCTCCACAATCCGGCGCTGGAGGGCGTTTTCCAGCAGGCGCCCCGCGATCTCCACCGTCCCCACTACGCTGACCAGCACGACCAGCACGAACCCGGCCAGGAACTTCCAGCGCAACGGCCACGAGCCCCAATCGAGGGACACCATCGCGCGCCCTCCTCAACCGAGTGTCCACACGCCCTCGCCGGCGAGGATGCGACGGATCTGATCGGGGAAGGCGTCCGGGTCGATGGGCTTGCCGATGAAGCCATCGAAGCCCGCCTCCCGCGCCCGCCGCATGTTGTCCTCTGTGGCCTCCGCCGAGACCGCCACCACCCGGGTCCCTCGGAAACGGGGGTCGGCCCGGATCTGTCGGAGGACCTCATAGCCGTCCTCATAGGGCAGATGGATGTCCAGGAGGATGAGATCGATGCGGGGCAGCTGCCCGGCGAACTCCAGCACCTGCCAGCCCGAAGCCTTCCACTGGATGTCCCGCACCCCCAGGTAGCCCAGGAGGCGGGCGATCAGCACAAAGTTCTGGAGGTTGTCCTCGACCACCAGGATGGTGGCCTCCTTCGGGTCCACCGGAGGCTTCATCTGCTCACCGCCCATGAGGGGCCTCCCGGTTCTTCAGGAACGCGGCGATCTGCTCCGGCAACGCATCCACATCGATGGGCTTGGGGATGTAGCCGTCGCATCCGGTCGCCAGGGCCCGCTCCCGGGTGCCGCGGATGACATCCGCCGTGAGCGCCACAATCGGGATCCCCTGCAAATGGGGCATCTGCTTGAAGCGACGGACCAGTTCATAGCCGTCGATGTCGGGGAGATGGAGGTCCACCAGGATCAGATCGGGGTGCATCGAGCGGGCCAGCTCCAGCCCTCTGGGCCCGTCCTCCGCCTCCACCACCCGATACCCCTCTGCCTCCAGGATCCGCCGAACCAGCAGCCGGTTTTCGAAATTGTCCTCGATGTATAAAATAAGTGCCCTCATCCGGCTCCCTCGAAGATCCAGGATGCGGGATGCCGCCTCCCGCCCGTTTGGACCCGGCGGCAAGGCTAATCTAACCTCAAAGGGGGAGCCTGTCAAGCAAGATCGTCCCCCGGATCCCGTTCGGTCTATTTAAAATAACCGGAGCAGGGGGGCGTGCGGTTACGGAAAAAGCGTTCCTCCCATCGCAGGGGGAACGCCGTGCGAAGGGGAGATTCCTTTTGTCTCAGGGAGGAGGAGCGCACCCATGAGCGTCACCGCACCTCGGGGATTTCGGGCGGCCGGGGTGGCCTGCGGGATCAAGGCCAGCGGCGCCCTGGATCTGGCCCTGGTGGCCAGCACGCATCCTTGCACCGCCGCCGCCGTCTTCACCACCAACCAGATCAAGGCGGCCCCGGTCCGATACGATCAGGTCCTCCTCGCCCGGCGGCGCACCGGCTTCCGGGCGGTGATCATCAACTCCGGGAACGCCAACGCCTGCACCGGACCGCGGGGGCTGTCGGACATCTACGCCATCGTGGACCTGGCCGGGTTCCTCCTCGGATTCCCGCCGGACACCATCCTGGTGATGTCCACCGGGGTGATCGGAGTTCCCCTCCCCGTCGATGCCATCCGGGCCGGCCTTTTCCAGGCCATCCCGGCCCTCTCCGAGGAAGGAGGAGAGGCGGCCGCCCGAGCCATCATGACCACCGACACCCGGCCCAAGATGGCGGTCCGCCGGCTGACCCTGAACGGCACCCCGGTGACCATCGGGGGGATGGCGAAGGGGGCCGGGATGATCCATCCCCATATGGCCACGATGCTGGCGCTGATCACCACGGACGTGGCGGTGGAACCCGAACTCCTGGACGACCTCCTGCGGGCCGCGGTGGACGCCAGCTTCCATCGGATCAGCGTCGACGGCGATCAGAGCACCAACGACACCGTCATGATCCTGGCCAACGGGGCCTCCGGCGTCGCCCTGGATGCGCGCAACGCGCCCCTTTTCCGGGAAGCCCTGACGGACCTGTGCGTCGAGCTGGCCCAGGCCATCGTGCGGGACGGCGAAGGGGCCACCAAGTTCGTGGAGATCCGGGTGCGGGGGGCGCGCACGCCCCAGGAGGCCCGCCACATCGCCCGCCACATCGCCCGCTCGCCGCTGGTGAAGACCGCCTTCTACGGGGAGGATCCCAACTGGGGACGGATCCTCGCCGCAGCCGGATCCGCCGGCGTCTCCCTGGACACGGAGGCCATCTCCCTCTGGATCCAGCGGGGAGAGGAACCGCCCCTGCTGCTCTTCGATCGGGGATCCCCGGCCCTGTATTTCGAGGATGTCGCGCGGGAGATCTTCGCCGCCCCTTCCTTCCGGGTGATCCTGGAGCTGGGCCTGGGGGATGGGGAGGACTGGGTCTGGACCTGCGATCTCTCCCACGAATACGTGACCATCAACGGGCGCTACCGGACGTAAGCGCGATGAAGGCCCCGGCGCGCGAAGGCCTGGAGGGCTTTCTGCGGGAGACTCTGGCCCGGCTGATCGCCATCCCCTCCCCCAGCGGTGAGGAGGGAGCGCTCCTCATGTTTCTGGAAGGATGGCTCCGGGAGCGCGGCTTCCCGGTTGCCCGCTTCCCGGTGCCGGACCATCCCTGGCCCAACCTCCTGATCCATCCTCAGCCCCGCCCGCGATTGCTGATCGATGTCCACATGGACACGTTCCCCTCCTCCGATCATCCTCAGCCATATGAGGCGGTGGAGCGGGAAGGCCGCATCTACGGGCGGGGGAGCGCGGACGTCAAGGGGGGGCTGGCCGCGCTGCTCAGCGCCCTTACGCTCCTCGGCCCCGAGCGCCTCGCCGGATCCCCGGTCACCATCGCCCTGACGGTGGACGAGGAGAACATGGGCCGCGGGGCGGAAGCCCTCGCCCGGGCATGTCGGCCGGAGGCGGTGCTCGCCATCGAGCCCACCCAGATGGAAATCCATATCGCGGAGGCCGGCACCCTGGAGCTCGCCCTCGAGGTCCGGGGCCAGCCGGCCCACGGCTCCGCGGTGGAGAGCGGCCGCAACGCCATCCGCATCGCGATGGCGCTCATGGAGGAGCTGGAAGCCCTCCCGGCCATCCAGGCCCAGCACCCGCGGATCGGCCGCGGCACGGTGACCCCCCTGTTCATCCACGGCGGGGAGCGAGCCCTGGCGATCCCCGACCGCTGCGCCCTGCACCTGGACCTCCGGTGGCTCCCCGGGATCCCGCGGGAGGCCCTGCTCGCCCAGGTCGAAACCGTCCTCACGCGTCATCCGGTCCGCTGGGAGATCCTCGATCTCTCCCCGCCCTTCGAGACTGATCCCCAGGCCCCGCTGGTTCAGGCCCTGGCCCGCGCCCTCACGGAGATCGGCCTCCCCGTTCGCCTGGGCGGGATGCCCAGCTGGACCGACGCGGAGCCCTTCGCCCGGTATGGCGCCCAGGCCGTCGTCTTCGGCCCGGGGACCCTCGCCGTCGCCCACACCGCCGACGAACATATCCACCTCCTCGAGCTGCACCAGGCCACCCAGGTCTTCCTCGCCCTCCTCCAGCGGTTCACCGCATCAACCTGAGCGCGTGCAAAATCCCCGCCCGGTCGCCTGAACCGACGGCCATCTCCACCTGTAAGCCGAAATTCATTTCGGCATCCCTATGTTTTAGGGATGTAGGAGCGGCTTCAGCCGCGACCTTTGCGCCACCGAGAACCAGGGGTTCGGAGTTATCGGGGCGGCATCCGTCGCAACCCTCGCGCCATCGAAGACGGAGGGTAACGGAGGTTCGGGGCGAAAGCCCCTCCTACAAAAACCGCCCGCTCTTCTTCTCCAATGCTCGGAAATTAGCTTGTAAGGCGATTGCGGACAGTTGCCCTGCTTGAACCGATCGCGCAACGGGAGGGGGAAAGGTTGCCTCTGCCCCTCTTCAATCATTCCGGGGCATGAGCTGCAGGTCAACCATTCGCAGTTGTCCTGCGGCCTGACCGCCTTGTAGGACAACTGCTCGCAGTTGTCCTACTTTCGCTTGACATCGAACAGATGTTCGCATAAGATTTGGGAAAACTTGGGATAAGCCTTGGGATCCGGCATACGCGTTCTGTCGACGGGGAGGATGTCCGATGAAACAGAGGCGGCGGGTGCAGGCGCGGCGGGATCTGCGGATGGAGATCTACCGGTTCATCGTCCGCTGGCATCGGGAGCAGGGGACCTATCCGACCGTCCGGGAGATCCAGAAGGGGTTGCGCATCTCCTCCACGTCTCTGGTGCATTATCATCTGCGCCGGCTGGAGGAGGCGGGCCTGGTCCAGCGGTTCGACCGGCGATCCCGGGGGATCCGGATCCGTCAGTGGCCCGACGGGCTGACCCCATCGGAGGACTTGATCTCCTTGCCCTTTATGGGGTTCATCGCGGCGGGCGATCCCATCCCGAATCCGGATGCGGAGCCGCAAGGATGGATCCTCATCCCTCGCCTCTGGCTCCTCGAGACGGACGGGCTCTTCGTCCTGCGTGTGCGCGGGGATTCGATGATCGACGCCCTGGTCCGGGATGGCGATCTGATCGTGGTGAAGCCTGCGGCCCGGGTTGAGAACGGGGAGATGGCGGTGGTCTGGCTGCGGGATCGCCAGGCGACGACGCTCAAACACGTCTACTATGAGCCGGAGCAGGGGCGCATCCGACTTCAGCCCGCCCATCCATCCATGAAACCCCTTGTGCTCCCCGAGGAGAACGTTCAGATCCAGGGGAAAGTCATCCAGGTGCTCCGCAACCTGAACGGCGCCCCCCTCCCCACTGTGCCCCCAGCCGGATAGGGCCCTGGCGCCCCTTCCTCTTTGAGGTTCAGGCGGGGCACAGCGCTGCTGCGCCCCGCTCCCATGTTGCGCCTTGTTCGAATGGGCGCCGGGAGGATCCTCCGGAGCCTCATTCGGAGGCAGCGATGAGGGGACATCACGGAAACGGGCGAGGCCCTTTTCAACCCCTGAAGGAGAGCGCAGCCTCCGGGACCGGGCTTTCCCGGACGAGGATGACCCGGACATCCACGGCATGGACGCCCTCCCCCGGGCGGCCCACGATCAGCGGGTTGAGATCGATCTCCGCGATCTCGGGATGCTCCTGCATCATCCCGCCGACCTGCCGCAAGATCTCGAGCACGCGCTCCGGTCGCTCCAGGCGTCCCTCCCGGCTGCCCTGCAGCAGACGGCGACCGATGGTCGTTTCCTCCAGCATGGCCTCTGCCTCCGCCTCGCTGAAGGGCACCAGCCGGAAGGCCACGTCCTCCCGGAGCTCCGCTTCCACTCCACCGGCCCCGAACATCACCACCGGGCCGAAGAGGGGGTCCCGGTAGGCGCCGATGATGAGCTCCAGGCCCGACGGGGCCATGCGCTGGATCAGCGCATATTCCCCGGGACGGATCAGCCGGGAGAACGCGTCGCGCACCTCGTCGGGCTTCCAGAGGTTCAGGATCACCCCGCCCTCCGCGCTCTTATGGATCAACCCCGGGGCCACCCGCTTCAGGGCCACCGGATAGCCGATGTGCTCAGCCAGCGCGATGGCCTCCTCGGGGGTCGCGGCCAGCCCGGAAGGGGGCACGGGCAAGCCCCACGCCGCTGCCAGCTCCGCTCCGGCCTGAGGATCCAGCCGATCCTTCCCCCAGGCGATCGCCTCTTGAAGCACGGCCGTTGCGCGTCCCCGATCCAGGGGTTGAGCAGGCGCGATGGGCGCCTGTAGACGGCGCCGGATCCCGGCCCATTCCCGCAGGACGCCCAGGGCGAACGCTGCCCGGCACGGGGTCAAGAAATGGGGAACCCCGGCCCGGTGGAGAACCCGGGCCGCTGCGAGGGCCTCCGTGCCACCGAAGATCACCCCCACCACCGGCCGAGGGCTCCCGAAGGCCGCGCGCCCGATGGCCTCGGCGACCTCCCGGGTGGAGGTGACCGCCTGCGGGACGAAGAGGGCCATCACCGCGTCCACCTCCGGCGCCCGCAACAGCACCTCCAGGGCTTGCGCGTAATGGGAGGGCTGCGGACCCCCCATCAGATCCACCGGGTTCCCGGTGAAAGCCTGAGGCGGCGTGACCTTCCGGAGGGCTTCCTGAGTGTCTTCTGAGAGCGAAGCGAGCTGAAACCCGGAGCGGGCCAGGTGATCTGCCCCGATCGCCGCCGGCCCCCCCGCGTTGGTCAGGATCACCGCCCGGGGTCCCGGAGGCGGGGGCTGCATCGCCAGGGCGAGGGCGGCGTCCATCAGGGCTTCCAGAGAATCCACGACGATGGCCCCCACCGCGCGGGCGACCGCCCGGAAGATGCGCTCCGGCAGGGCCAGCGCCCCGGTGTGAGAGGTCACCGCGCGGGCTCCTTCCGGCGTGCGTCCCGCCCGCAGGATCACCAGGGGTTTGCGCTCGCTCACCCGACGGGCCGCTTCCAGGAAACGACGGCCATCGCGGATCCCCTCCACATACGCCGCCACCACCTGCGTAAACGGATCCGCCATCAGGGAGAGCAGGGCGTCGGCCAGGTCGATATCCGCCTGGTTGCCCAGGCTGATCACCCGGGAGAAGCCGATCCCCACCGCGGCCCCCCAGTCCAGGAGCCCGCCGCACACGGCGCCGGAATGTGACATCAGGCCCACCGGCCCCGGCTCCGGCATCCGGTGGATGAACGTAGTGTTCAGAGGGATCCGCGTGTCGATGAGGCCGACGGCGTTCGGCCCGATGAACCGCAAGCCATAGCGACGCGCGATGGCCCGCAGGGCCTCCTCCCGCTCCCGCCCTTCCCCCCCTCGCTCGGCGAAGCCGGAAGCCACCAGGATGGCCGCCCGGATCCCCCGCCGCCCACAGGCCTCCAGGGCCGCCACGCTCTGTTCCGCAGGGACCATCAAGATCGCCAGGTCCACCGGGTCCGGGACCTCCGCCAGGGAGCGGTAAACGGGCAGGCCCAGGATCTCACCCCCCCGCGGGTTCACCGGATAGATCCGCCCGGGATATCCCGAGCGCACCAGATTCTGCAGGACGCCATAGCTGAGCTTAACCGGCTGCGCGCTCGCCCCCACCAGGGCGATCCCGCGAGCGTTCCAGAAGGGCGCAAGAGGATCGTCCATAAGCGCCTCGTTGCGAGGAGATCTCCGCCGCAAATCTTAACGAATGTTTGGAAGGATGCGTAATTCGAGGGCCCCTTTTTCGCTGCAATTGATCAGCAAAAACGGACGCGCCCGGCGCGGCGTTCCTGCGGATTTGACGCGCTCCCGGCGGGACATTAGGATGGGGGTCTCAGAGCACGTTGTGGAGGGAAGTCTTCATGGTGCTCAGCGATCTTCTGATCCCGGCGGCGCTGCGCCGGACCCGGGCGCAGCAGCGATTGGCGGATGCGGTTCTGATCCTGGGCGGCAGCCTGCTCACCGCGCTGATGGCCCGTGTGGAGATCCCCCTGCCCTTCACTCCGGTGCCCATCACCGGCCAGACCTTCGCGGTGCTGCTGGTGGGGGCCGCCCTGGGGAGCCGGCGGGGAGCCCTCAGCATGGCGGTCTATCTCCTCGAGGGAGCCCTTGGCCTGCCGGTGTTCGCCGGAGGAGCGGCCGGGCTGGCCCGGCTGCGGGGGCCGACGGGAGGCTACCTCATCGGGTTCATCGCCGCCGCGTTCGTCACCGGCTGGCTGGCAGAGCGAGGATGGGATCGACGGCCGGCGACGACCGCCCTGGCGATGCTAACGGGCAACGCCGTCATCTATCTCTTCGGTCTGCCGTGGCTGGCCTGGTTCGTCGGGGGCTTCCTGGGCCCGAAGGGCGCGCTGGCCCTGGGTCTTCTGCCCTTCGTGCCCGGCGATCTCCTGAAGCTCCTCCTGGCGACCCTGGCCTTCCCTTCCGTCTGGCTCCTCGTCCGCCGCGCCCGCGCCTCGTAACGGATCCAGGCTTCCCGGAAAGCGGTGGGGGCGAGGCCTTCCCCTTATGCCCCCACCGCGCCTTCCTCACCGATCCGACGAAGTTGAGCCTTCCCACGCTCCGGAGGACAATTCCCTCTCAGGAACCCGAGACAGGGCCGGACGAGGGCGATGGAGCGCGAAGGAAAGTCCTCCGGGATCTCCGACGTAGAACGCGCCATCGGGGAGGCGCTGCTCCGCTGGTATGAAACCCATCGGCGCGACCTGCCCTGGCGGCGACGGCAGGACCCCTATGCCGTCTGGGTCGCGGAGGCGATGCTGCAGCAGACCCGGGTGGAGACGGTCATCCCGTATTACGAGCGGTTCCTGGCCCGCTTCCCCACGTTGCAGGATCTGGCCGCCGCGCCCCTGGAGGAGGTGCTCAAGGCCTGGGAGGGATTGGGCTACTACGCCCGGGCCCGCCACCTGCACGAAGCGGCCCGCCGCCTGATGGAAGAACGCGGCGGAGAGTTCCCCCGCACCCTGGCGGAGTGGCGGCGCCTGCCGGGGGTCGGCCCTTATATGGCGGCGGCCATCCTCAGCATCGCCTTCGGCCAGGACCTCATCGCCCTGGATGGCAACGCCATCCGCGTGCTCGCCCGCCTGTTCGCCTTCGAGCAGGATCCCCGACGCCCGGCGGGCCGGCGGCAGCTCCAGCAACGGGCGGAACGCCTGCTCCCGTCCGGGCAGGCCGGCGTCTTCAACCAGGCCCTGATGGATCTGGGCGCCACCCTCTGCACCCCCAAATCCCCGCGCTGCCCGGAGTGCCCCCTCCGCGCCTTCTGCGCCGCCTACGCCCAGGGGAATCCGGAAGCCTTCCCGGTTCGGGCTCCCCGACGGATGCTCCCCCATTACGACGTGACGGCAGGGGTGATCGAGGCGGACGGCCGGGTGCTGATCGCCCAGCGGCCCCTGCAAGGCATGCTGGGGGGATTGTGGGAGTTCCCCGGAGGCAAGGTGGAGCCCGGCGAGAGCCTGGAGGAGTGTTTGCGGCGGGAGCTCCGGGAAGAGTTGGGGATCGAGGTGGAGGTGGAAGAGCCCCTGCTGACCCTCCGTCACACCTACACCCACATGCGCATCACCCTCCACGTCTTCCGATGCCGCATCCTCTCCGGCACCCCGCAACCCATCGGCTGCGCCGACGTCCGCTGGGTGCCCATCGCGGAGCTGGACCGCTACGCCTTCCCCCGCACGGATCAGCGGATCGTGGAGTGGCTACGGCAGGAAGGATCCTCTTCGCTCACCCGTCAGACCACGGGTCGATCGCGAACTTGAACCCCTGGCGGCGCTCCATCCGCTCGAAGGCCTCCCACAGGCGCGTGAGCGGAAGCTCCCCGCTGATCAGGAGATCCACCGGGATCCGCCCCGCGCGCAGCAGGCTCAGGGCAGCGCGGACGAATCGAGGATGGTGATGGAAAACCCCGCGCAGGGTGAGCTCCTGATAGTGCAGGCGGGCGGTGTCGAAGGAGGCCCGCGTGCCGACCGGGCAGCCGCCGAACAGGATCACGCGCCCGCCCGGCCGCGCCAGCTCCGCGGCCGCCTCCCAGGCCTCCACCCGCCCGACCGCTTCAATGACCACATCGGGCCGCTCTCCGAAGGCCTCCTCCAGCTTCGCCGCGAGGGCATCCCGAGGATCCAGGAGGAGATCCACGCCGATGGATCGGGCAGCCTCCCGGCGCTCCGGATGGGGATCCGCCAGGGCCACACGGGCGCCCCGGAGCTGCGCCAGATGGGCCAGCATCAGGCCCAGGGCACCGCCCCCCAGCACCAGCACCGTCTCCCCGGGCCGGATCTCCGCGGCCTCGACCCCCCGGAGGGCGCAGGCCAGGGGCTCCACCAGGGCCGCGGCGGCCGCCGGGAGGGAGTCCGGGATCGGATACAGGTTCACCCGGACGATGGGCGCGGGGATGCGGGCATACTGGGCGAAGGCCCCGAAGAAAAACGTGAGGTGAGGGCAAAGGCTGAACTCGCCCCGCTGGCACATGCGGCACGATCCGCAGGGGGCGGAGTTGGCCGCCACCACCCGCATCCCGGGCCGGAAATCCGTCACCCCCTCCCCGACCGCGACCACCTCCCCGGCCACTTCATGGCCGAAGGGAGAGGGCAACGGGCCCAGGGCCGGATGCCGGCCCCGCCGGAAGATCTTCACGTCGGTCCCGCAGGTCAGCGCCCGCTCCACCCGGATCACCACCTCGCCCGGCCCGGGCTCCGGCACCGGCACCTCCTCCAGCCGCAGATCCCCCGGCCCATGCAACCGGGCCGCCAGCATCCGTTCCGCCACGGCCTCCTCCCGGATCCAGGATCACCCTCACAATGAAACGAATTGTAGGAGTAGGAGCGGCTTTCGCCGCGAACCTTGTGTCATCGCAGGCGGAAAGTTCGGGGCGAAAGCCCCTCCTACGTAAGCCGAAACTCATTTCAGCCTCCAGGATCGAAGGTTCGGGGCGAAAGCCCTCGCCTTCGACAAAAGGGCCCCCTGCCCGCTCAGCGGCGGTTCCGGGCGCGCCGCTCCTTCTGGCCTGCCGGCTTCTCGTAGACGGCCGGAGCGATCAGGCGGGCCAGCGTCTCGTTGCTCTTCAAAGAAAGGGCCGGCGTCCCCGGCCGCGCCCGACCGGAGCGCGGGAGCTCCTTCACTTTCACGGCCTTCACCGTGCCCCGGCTGCCCACCGCCCACAGGGTCTCCGATTCCTCCACCGCGGCCACCGCCACCAGGGGGCCGGTCTTCGCGGAAACCGTTGCGGTCTGGACCCCCACGCCGTAGCGGCCCTGGCGGGGATATTCCTTCGCCGCTGTCCGCTTGAGGAATCCCTGCGCCATCCCCACGACGATATCTCCCTGGGGCTTCACCAGGGTCGCCCCGATCACGCGGTCGTCCTCCCCCAACTTGATGCCCAGCACCCCGGCGGCGCTCAGACCCATCACCCGAACCTCCTCTTCGGCGAAGCGGATGGCCTGTCCGGCGGCGGTGGCCAGGAGAACCTCTCCCTCCCCCCACGTGGTGAAGGCCGCGACCAGGGCGTCGTCCTCCGCCACCCCGATCGCCGGGAAGGCGCCCGGCCGGTTCAGGTCCGCCCAGGCGATCCGCTTGCACAGCGCGTTCCGGGTGACCAGGAACACGTAAGGCCCGGCTCCGTTCCCGTTGATCCGGCCGGGCATCGGCAGGGCCGCCACGATCTTCTCGCCCTCCGGCAAGGGGACCAGATCCCGAACCGGGGCCCCCTCTTCGCCCTCCGGGATGCGATGGACGGCCACCCCGGCTGCGGTGCCGCGCTCGGTGAACAGAACGACCACCCCCCGCGTGCTCCCTCGGGCCAGGGCCACCGGCGGATCCCCGCTCGGCCAGGCGGGGCCGCCCCGAACCGGCGCGCGGAGGATGCGGCCCCCGGCGGTGATGGTCACCCAGACCGCCTGATCGGGCAGCAGATCCTCCACCGTGAGGGCCCCCCGCGGCCGATCCGCGATCCAGGTCCGCCGGGCGTCGCCATACTTCGCCTTCAGCTCCTGCAGCTCCGCGCGGATCACCCCCAGGATCTTTTTCGGGTGCGCGAGCAGATCCTCCAGCTCCCGGATCCGCCGCTGCTTCTCCTTGTATTCCGCCTCGATCTTCTCCCGCTCCAGCCGGGCCAGCCGCCGGAGGGGCATCTCCAGGATGGCCAGGGCCTGGACCTCGGTGAGCCGGTAGCGCCGCATCAGGCCGGCCTTTGCCTCCTCCGCATCCTTTGAGCGCCGGATGAGGGCGATCACCTCGTCCAGATGGGCCAGGGCCGTGAGCAGCCCCTCCAGGATGTGGGCCCGCTCCCGGGCCCGCGCCAGCTCATACTCGCTGCGCCGGCGCACCACCTGCTGGCGGTGCTCGATGAACAGCTGCAGCATCCGCTTAAGGGGCAACAGCCGGGGCTCCCCGTCCACCAGGGCCAGCATCTGGACCCCGAAGGTGGTCTGCATGGGGGTGTGCTTGTAGAGCGCCGCCAGGACCTGGCGGGGGTCCGCAGTGCGGGCCACCTCGATCACCAGCCGCATCCCCCGGCGGTCCGACTCATCCCGCAAATCGGTGATCCCCTCGATGCGCCCTTCGCGGACCAGCTCGGCGATCCGCTCGATGAGGGCCGCCTTGTTCACCTGATAGGGCAGCTCCGTCACCACGATGCGGACCTTCCCCCGCTCCGCTTCCTCGATGTGCGCCCGCGCCTGGACGACGAACTGCCCCTTCCCCACCGCGTAGGCTGCCCGCAAGGCGTCCGTCTCCCCATCGTCTGCATACCGGAACACCACGCCGCCGGTGGGGAAGTCGGGGCCCTTGATGAAGTTCATCAGGTCATCGACAGTGATGCGATCCAGGCGGCCCCAGTTGTCGATCAGGTAGCACAGGGCGTCGCAGACTTCCTGGAGGTTGTGGGGGGGGATGTTGGTGGCCATCCCCACGGCGATCCCCGAAGCCCCGTTGATCAGCAGCTGGGGCGCCTTCGCCGGCAGCACCACCGGCTCCCGCAGCGAACCATCAAAATTGTCCACCCACTCCACCGTCTCCTTCTCCAGATCCGCCAGCAGCTCCTCCGCCATCGGCGTCAGCCGCGCCTCGGTATACCGCATCGCCGCCGGCGGATCCCCATCCACCGACCCGAAGTTCCCCTGCCCGTCCACCAGGGGGTAGCGCATGGTGAAGTCCTGGGCCATCCGGGCCAGGGCCTCATACACCGCCATATCCCCGTGGGGGTGGAACTTGCCCAGCACCTCCCCCACGATGCGGGCCGACTTCTTGTAAGGGGCGTTCGGATGTAGCCCCATCTCGTGCATCACATACAGAATGCGCCGCTGCACCGGCTTCAGCCCGTCCCGCACGTCCGGCAGCGCCCGCGCCACAATCACACTCATCGCGTAGGAAAGATAGGCCTGCTGGACCTCCTCCTGGATCTCCACGGTCTGGATGCGCTCTACGGCCATCTCGCCTCCTTGCGCAAGCGGGGAAAGGATTCGCACGGATGTAGTTTAACTCGAGGCGGCAGAGGGATGTGAAGCGAGGATCCCACGAGGGGGTCCCGACGGCGGGATGATCTCTTCGGTTTCACCGGGATCGAGAGAGCAGGGCCAGCGCGAGTTCCCGCAACGCTTCCCCGTAGGGGTTTCGAAGCCCGGCCCGCTCCAGGGCCTCCAGAGCCTGTCGGGTGAACGCCGCGGCCGTGGCCTCCGCCTCGGCCCGAGCCCCACACGCCTCCAGATCCCGGAGCAGGACCTCCAGGGGGGTGTCCGGCGCGTGATAGCGTTCGGCGAACCCCGGAGCCCGCTCCATCGCGTAGATCACCGGAAGGGTCTTCTTGCGCACCCGCAGGTCATCGGCCACGGGCTTTCCGGTGACCGCCGGATCCCCCCAGATCCCCAGGAGGTCATCCTGGACCTGAAAGGCCATCCCCAGCGCCTCCCCGAAAGCCTCCAGCTCCTGGTGGGGGAACCCCGCCAGGCGGGCACCGATCCCCAGGGAGGCCGCCAGCAGGGCGGCGGTCTTACCCCGGATCATCTCCAGGTAATCCGCCACCGTCACCCGATCCGCCGTCTCGAAGGCCAGGTCCAGGTGCTGCCCTTTGGTCAACATCAGACAGGCCGCGTCGAAGCGCTCCGCCACCTCCAGGATCCGCTCCGCCGGGACCCCCCGCTGGCGGAGGCGCCAGAGGGCGCGATGGGCGATGACGAACAATGCGTCCCCCGCGTTGATGGCCTGGGCCACCCCCCACAGGGCCCACACCGTAGGACGGCCCCGGCGGGTCTCGCTGCGATCCTGAATGTCGTCATGGATTAAGGAGAAATTGTGAAGGAGCTCGATGGCCGCGGCGGCGGGCAGGGCCTGGGCGGGATCCCCCCCGCCGGCGGCGCAAGCCAGCAGGCAAAGCATGGGGCGGATCCGTTTGCCGGCATCGACCCGGGCCGGCCGGAGCTGCGCATCGGCCCATCCCAGGTGATACATCAGCATCCCGTAGAAGAGTTGCTCCCCGGGATGGGTCGGCTCCCCCACCGCCTGGCGCATCTCCGCCTCCAGGGGCGGCAACCATTCCGCGAAAAACGATTCCCAGGTGCTCCTCACCGGACATCCCTCCCCGGTCTAATCGGCGAAGCCGCCTCCCCCGCGCGGCCGGCTCAGCGCTCCTCGATCAGGGGGACGCGACGCAGGGCGTCGAGGTTCCGCGCCCCGACGCAGAACATGGCGATGCGCAGCTGGCGGGTGATGATCTCGATGGTCTCCAGCACCGCCTCCGCGGAGACCACCGCCGCGCGCAGGAAAGGCCCAGCCATCCCGACCAGGGAAGCTCCCAGGGCCAGCGCCTTGGCCGCCTCCACGCCGTCCCGGATCCCTCCGCTGGCGATGAGGGGGAGATCCGGCGCCCCCCGGCGGGCCATCCGGATGGCCTCGACGGTGGGGATCCCCCACTCCCGGAAGGCGGCGGCCACCTGCCGGTGCACCTCGTCCGGCGCCCGATGCATCTCCACCTGGCTCCAGGAGGTGCCCCCGGCCCCGGCGACGTCGAGGGCCGCCACCCCGGCGTTGGCGAGGAGGCGGGCGACTTCTTCGGAGATCCCCCATCCGACTTCCTTCACCACCACCGGAACCGGGAGGGCGCGGCACACGGCCTCGATCTTGCGCAGGAGATCCGAGAAGTTCGTATCCCCTTCCGGCTGAAGGGCCTCCTGCAAGGGGTTGAGGTGGAGGATCAACGCGTCCGCCTCCACCAGCTCCACCGCCCGCCGGCAGTGATCCACCGTGTAGCCATAGTTCAGCTGCACCGCCCCCAGGTTCGCAAACAACAGGATGTCCGGGGCATAGCGACGGACCTGGAAGGTGGGCAGGAGCTCCGGGTGTTCCAGGACGGCGCGCATGGAGCCCAGGCCCATGGCGATGCCCCGGGCCTGCGCGGCCTCCGCCAGGTTCCGGTTGATGCGGGCCGCCTCCTCCGTGCCGCCGGTCATCGAGGAGATCAGCAACGGAGCCTTCAGGGGCTTGCCGAAGAACGTGGTGGAGAGATCCACCTCCCGAAGGTCCAGCTCGGGAAGGGCCCGATGGATGAACCGCAAGCGCTCGAATCCGGTGGTGAGCCGCCCGAAGCTGACATCTTCCTCCAGATTGATCCGGATGTGATCCGCTTTCCGCTGCGAGATCATTGAAGGACGCGCTCTCCTCCCCTGGGTCTACAGGCGAACGGCTCGCTCCTGCCGCCCGGTCCTGAGGCGTAACATGCACCATCCTGTGGTGTTTGCATTCAATGCGGAATCATCTTACTTTGGCGCGGAGGGGCATGTCAAGGATGGGATCCGGGGATGCGCCCGGAGGTCTGAAGGGTGTGTCCCAATTTTGTCGGGCCTGGCCGCTTTGTAGCAGTTGTCCTACGATTTTGGGACGCACCCGGTCTGAAGGTCGCCTTGACGTCCCTCCGACGCCGGGTAGAATCCTAAACAAACGCGAACGGGAGGTTTCTATGAGCACGGTGTTCGAACAGGTGCGGGACGTCATCGTCGAAGTGCTCGGGGTGCCGCCGGAGAAGGTAACCCCGGAAGCTCGCTTCCGGGAGGATCTGGAAGCCGATTCCCTCGATCTGGTGGAGCTCATCATGGCCCTGGAGGAGCGTTTCGGAGGTGAGATCTCCGACGAGGACGCGCAGAAGATCACCACGGTAGGGGAGGCGGTGGCCTACATCGAGAAGCACATGGTGAAGTAGATCCGCCCTCCCCGACCCCCGACCGGCGGCGTCCGGAACCCCGGAGCACCGGTTGCATCTTCGCTTGCCCTTCTCCCGGAACCCCCGAAGGGGCTGGGTGGAGCGCGCAGGCCCCGCCCGGCCCCTTCCCATCCCTCGATCGCGCGCAGGGCGTAGATTGGAACGAACCTCCCATGGCCTCTATAATGGGCGGTGCGGCGCTTCCCGGGAACCAAAGCCCACCGCCGTTCGTCTTTCCAACAGGAGGCACAGCGGCATCGGGCTCTGTGCCGCCATCCAGCGCACCTTCCGGGGTAAGGAGGTCTTCCCATGCGTTCACGCGCCATATGGATCGGAGGGCTCCTGTTGACCCTCTCCGCCCTCGCCGTGATCCTCTCCCCGGCCCTGCGGGCGGCCGCCCACGAGTTTCTCCAGGGATTCCGTCTCCGACGCCTGATGGTCGTCCCCTATGCCTTTTCTCTCAGCGAGAACGCGATCCCGACGCTCCATCGCGCCCTGGAGGGGGATGTCTCCTTCGAGCCGCCGGAGCCCCGTTCGGTCCAGAGCCTCTCCGAAGCCGAGGGGATCCTGGGCTTCGCCGTCCGTCGCCCGGCCGGGGTGGAGACCTTCGCCTCGATGGGCGTGATCCCCGAGACCGCGGTTCGATGGACGGTGGATGTGGGGCACCTGCGGGAGGCCCTGCGGGCCGCCGGCGCCGAGGATGTGGAGGTCCCGGAGGCCCTGCAAGGGACGGTGGTGACGGTCACCGTGGGGCCGGCCTTCATCGGGACGTTCGAGTTCCAGGGCGCTCCCTACGGGTGGCTCCATGCGGCCCCGCCGGTTTACACCATGCAACCGGAGGGGGATGTGCGCCCGCTGGCGGAAGCGGCCCTCCGGCTCATCGGCATGCCGGCGGCGGAGGCCCGGCGCCTGGCCCACACCGTGGACTGGGGGACCACCCTGCTGCTGCCGATCCCCATGGCCCCGGGGATGACCCTTGAGGTGGAGCCGCGCGCGCTGGGCGATCGGGAGGCCACCCTCTTCACCTTCCCCGAAGCCATGCAAGCGCCGAACGGGGAGATGGTTCCGGTCCGGTTCCTGCTCTGGAGCGATGATCATGGGATCTACCTGATCGGCGGTCCCGATGCGGATCCGGAGCAGCTGATCCGGTGGGCCCGCTCCCTCCGGTGAACCGGGAGGGCTGCTGGGGATGGCAGGCACCTGGGCCATCGAAGCGGAGGGTTTGCGGAAGGAGTTCTCCGGGCGGGTGGCCGTGGCGGATCTCACCCTCCGGGTGGCGGAGGGGGAGATCTTCGGTTTCCTGGGCCCCAACGGGGCCGGGAAGACGACCTCGGTGAAGATGCTCCTGGGTCTGATCCGCCCCACGGCCGGGCGCGGATGGGTGCGGGGCCGCCCCCTGGGGGATCGAAACGCCCGGCGGGAGATCGGCTTCCTGCCCGAAGGCTTCGCCTTCCCGGACTGGCTCACCGCAGAGGAAGTTCTCTGGTTCCACGGCCGTCTTTCCGGGGTGGATCCCGCGCGCTTGCGGCGGCGGATCCCGCAGCTGCTCGAACAGGTGGGGCTGGCCGCCGATGCCCGACGCCCCATCCGCACCTTCTCCAAGGGGATGCGGCAGCGCCTGGGACTGGCCCAGGCCTTCATCCACGAGCCCCGGCTGGTCTTCCTGGACGAGCCCACCTCCGGCCTGGATCCGGCGGGACGGATCCTGGTGCGGGATTTCCTGCTCACGCAGAAGGCGCAGGGGGTCACCCTCTTCCTGAACTCCCATCTCCTGAGCGAGGTCGAGCGGATCTGCGATCGCGTCGCCTTCATCAAGGGCGGCGTCGTGGTGGAAACCCTGGATCTGCGGGAGGCGGCGGCCGCCGTCGTGACCCTTCAGATCCGCCCGAGCCCTCCGGAGCTGAAGGCCGCGCTGCAGGAGTGGGGGGAGCTCCTCGCCTTCACCGATGCGCGGATCACCTTACGGCTGGCGCCGGGGCGGCGCCCGGCGGACCTCGCCCGCTGGCTCATCGGTCAGGGCCTGGACCTGGAAGCCCTGATCCCCCAATCCCTCTCCCTGGAGGATGTGTTCCTTCGGGTGGTCGGGATGGAGACCGGCTGAGCAGCAGGTCCTGCTTCGTGCAGGGGTTTTCGGTTTTTCGCATGTAGGGCAACTGCGAGCAGTTGCCCTGCTCCGGCCCGCCGGCTTCTCGGATACAATAGCGTCTTGAGATCCCCACCGCTTGCGAGGAGGGCCCAATGGAGATCACCGTCACCGTCAACGGGGAGCGGCGGACCTTCTCCATCGCCCCATCCACGCGGCTGCTGGACATGCTCCGGCGCGCCGGATATTACGGCGTCAAGCATGGGTGCGACGACGGCTCCTGTGGGATGTGCACCGTCCTCCTCGATGGAACCCCTATCCTCGCCTGCGTCACCCTGGCGGCGAAGGTCGACGGCCGCTCCATCCTCACCGTGGAGGGAGTGGGACGGACGCCGGAGCTGGGCTGGCGACGGACAGAGGGTCTGCATCCGATCCAGGAGGCCTTCGTGGAGACCGGCGCCATCCAGTGCGGCTTCTGCACCCCCGCCCTCGTGCTGGCCGCCAAAGCCCTCCTGGACCGCAACCCCAACCCCACCGAGGCGGAGGTCCGGGAGGCCTTCAGCGGCATCCTCTGCCGGTGCACCGGCTACCTGAAGCCGGTGCAGGCGGTGCTGCGGGCCGCCGCCCGCATGCGCGGGGAGCCGGTTCCCCCGATCGAAGAAGAGGCGCAGCGGATGATCATCCCCCCGGAAGGGCCGATCCCCCTCACCGAAGCGCTCCCCGCGGAGGAGATCTCCCCACCGGCGCCGGAGGGCGGGCCCGGCCTCCGGACCCGGACGATCATCCTGCCGACCATCGTGCTCCCCCAGCCGGTCCCGGAGACCCGGGTGGTGGGCAAGCCGGAGAAGAAGGTGGACGCCCTGCGGCTGGTCCAGGGCAAGCCGGCTTTCACCGATGACTTCGAGCTGCGCGGCATGCTTTACGCCAAAGTGCTCAAAAGCCCGGTCCCTCACGCCCGGATCAAACGCATCGATGTCAGCAAAGCCCGCGCGCTCCCGGGGGTGGTTGCCGTGCTCACGTATCAGGATCTGCCGCGGGTGATCTATTCGACGGCCGGGCAATCGGACCCCATCCCCGGGCCGCTGGACACCTTCTCTCTGGATTCCAAGGTGCGCTTCGTGGGGGACCGCGTGGCCTTCGTGGCCGCGGAGACCCCCGAGATCGCCGAGAAGGCCCTGGAGCTCATCGAGGTCGAGTATGAGGAGCTCCCGGCCATCCTGGATCCCCGGGACGCCATGAAACCGGGGGCGCCGATCATCCACGATGAGCCGGAGTATGTGCCCTTCGACGGCTCAGATCCCTCCCGCAACCTGGCCGCCCAGATCCATATCGAGATCGGAGAGGTGGACAAGGGGTTCGAGGAGGCCGATTACATCTTCGAAGGGGAATACATCGTCCCCAAGGTCCAGCAATCCAGCCTGGAGACCCACGTGGTGATCACCTACTGGGATGAGGACGACCGCCTGGTGATCCGCACTTCCACCCAGGTTCCCTTCCACGTGCGGCGGATCCTGGCGCCGGTGCTCGGCCTCCCCCCGAAGCGGATCCGGGTGATCAAGCCGCGGATCGGCGGCGGCTTCGGAGGCAAACAGGAGGTGCTGATCGAGGACATCGCCGCCCACCTCACCATCGCCACGGGGCGGCCGGTGCGGCTGGAGTGGACCCGGGAGGAGGAGTTCACCGCCGCTCGCTCCCGGCACCCGATGCGCATCCGGCTGCGCACCGGCGTGAAGCGGGATGGGACCATCGTGGCCAATGAGATGGTTGTGCTTTCGGACACCGGAGCTTACGGCAGCCATGCCCTGACGGTGGCGGGCAACACCGGGCACAAGGCCATGGCCCTGTATCCGGCCTGGGATGAGAAGGGCGAGCCCCGCATCCGCTTCCACGCCGATGTGGTCTACACCAACACCCCGCCCTCCGGCGCCTTCCGCGGCTACGGCGTCCCCCAGGGCTTCTTCGCCGTCGAGGTCCACATGGAGCGCATCGCCCGGGCCCTGGGGCTGGATCCCCTGGAGTTCCGCCTGAAGAACGCCCTGAAGGCCGGGCAGGAGCATCCCTTCAGCCGGGCCTGGAGCGAGGGCCGGGAGCCGCGCCCGGAGATCGTCCATACCTGCGGGCTGCCGGAGTGCGTGCGCTACGGGGCAGCCTACGTGGGCTGGCATGAGAAGTTCGGGAACCCGGAGTGGCATCGAGTGCCGGGCCGGCCCCACCTGCGCCGGGGGATCGGGGTGGCATGCGTGATGCAGGGAACGGCCATCCCCTACCTGGACATGGGGGCGGCCAGCCTGAAGATGAACGACGACGGCTCCTTCAACCTGCTGATCGGGGCCACGGACCTGGGCACGGGCTCCGACACGGTGATCGCCCAGATGGTCGCCGAGGTGTTGGGGTGCGCGGTGGAGGACATCATCGTCTACTCCTCGGACACCGATTTCACCCCCTTCGACAAGGGCGCGTATGCGTCCTCCACCACGTATATCTCGGGGGCGGCGGCGGTGCGGGCCGCCGAGCAGGTGGCGGAGCAGATCAAAGAAGTCGCAGCGGCGCTGCTCAGCGAGCGCGGCGCCCCGGTCTCCCCCGCCGAGATCCGCCTGGCCGATCGCCGGGCCTGGGCGCCCGACGGCCGCAGCGTGACCCTGGAGGAAGTGGCCCTCTCCTCCCTGCACCATCGGGACCAGCGCCAGATCATGGCGGTGGCCTCGTATGTCTCCCCAGTCTCCCCGCCGCCCTTCGCCGCCCAGTTTGCAGAGGTGACGGTGGACATCGAGACCGGCGAGGTGCGGGTGGATCGCTTGGTGATGGCCGTGGACGCCGGGCGCATCGTCAACCCGCTGACGGCCTCCGGCCAGGTGGAGGGCGGGATGATCCAGGCCCTGGGCTATGCGGTCTCGGAGGAGATGGTCTTCGACGAGCGAGGCCGCGTGGTCAACCCGCGCTTCGGGCCTTATAAGATCTTCCAGGCCCACGAAGTCCCTGAGCTGGGGGTGATCTTCATCGAGACGGTCGAGCCCACCCATCCCTTCGGCATCAAGGCCGTGGCCGAGATCCCCATGGACGGCGTGGCCCCGGCGGTCGTCAACGCCATCTACGACGCGGTGGGGGTGTGGATCACCCAGATCCCCGCTTTTGATGTCCGACACCGGGGGCGGCCATCGCAGCGTTTCGGAGGCCCTGGCCGAGGGCCTGCGGGCCCTTTACGGGGCGGCCGTCGAGCCCCGCATCGTGGACGCCTTCATCCAGTATGCGCCCTTCCCCCTGAACCGCTCCCCTGCCCTCTACCCCTATATGGTCAAGCCGGCCCTCGTGCCCTTCTACGCCCGGGCCTGGCATTTCGCCAACCATCCCCGCCGGGCCCGGCAGCTGGTTTATCTGTTCTGGCCGTGGGTGCGCCAGCGCATCGCCCGGCTCTTCGCGGAGAACCCGGCGGATGTCATCGTCTCCGTCCACCCGCTCTTCAACGACGTCACCCTGCGATACTGGATGAAGGCCCCGCGCCGGGTTCCCTTCGTCATCGTCATCTGCGACATCGGCTCCATCCACGCCCTCTGGTGCGCGAACGCGGACCTGGTCATCGCCCCGCACGAGGGGGCGCGCCGGCGGGCCATCGCCTGCGGGGTGCCGCCGGAGCGGGTGGTGGTCACCGGCTTCCCCATCCGGTTGCGCTTCCGGGAAGTGCGGGGCCGGCCGAAAGCCTTCTGGCGGGCGCAGCTGGGCTGGCGGCCGGATCTCCCCACCGTGCTGGTGATGGGGGGCGGAGAAGGGATGGGGAAGGTCTTCGAGAACGCCCGGGCAGTCGCCGAAGCCGGCCTGCCGCTCCAGCTGGCGGTGGTGGCCGGTCGGAACGAGCGGCTGCGGCGCCGCCTGGAGGCCGTCGACTGGCCGGTGCCCACTTACATCTATGGGTTCGTGCGCACCATCCCGGAGATGATGGCGGCGGCGGATGTCATCGTCACCAAGGCGGGACCGAACACCATCGCCGAGGCCCTGGCGGTGGGCCGCCCGATGATCCTCACCCACTATCTGCCCGGCCAGGAGGAAGGGAACGTCGACTATGTGGTTCAGGGAGGGGCGGGCCGATACGCGCCGAAGCCCGAGCAGGTGAAGGAGGTCGTCCGGGAATGGCTGAGCCGCCCGGAGGTCCTGACCTCCTTCGCGCAACGGGCCGCCGCCATGGGCTACCCCGACGCCGCCCTGGACGCCGCCCGCTGGATCTGGGAGATCGCCCAGCGGGGAGCCTCCTGACCGGGGCGCATCCCGGCTTCCACGCCGGAGGGAATCATCCCCGAACGCAGCCCCGACTAATAGTAAAATTTCCCCGAAAGGCCGTGGATGGCGTTCACGATGGAGGACCTGAGGGATCCGGCAGACGATATGTCGGTTCTGCGGGAAATGTTCCTGGAGCGGCGATATCGGGAGCGGGCGGCGGTCTACTTCGGCCATCCCGACTTCCGTCAGGTGCGGGCCCTGCCGTTCGAAGCGGTGATGGCGGCCCTGGAGAAGGCCCTGGACGCCGGAGCGATCACGCCGGAGGAATTCGAGGAGGCGCGGCGGGTGGATGCGGTGATCCGGGGACGACGCGCCCAGGGCTGGCTTCACCTGGCCCTGGAGGTCTCCTGGGTCATCGACCGAGGGGATGTGGAGCAGGCGGTGAGGCGGGCCGAGATCCTGACGAAGGCCCTGGGGAAGACCTGGCCGGCGGTGGCCGGGCGCGAACTGACGGAAGGAGCCCGGGAGGCGATCGAGCGGCTGCATCAGGAGGGCCGGCCCATCGTGGCCGTTCAGGATGAAGAGGCGATCTGGCCGCCGGAGCCACAGGGGGCCATCCGTGATTGAGGGAGCGAGGCCCGTCCCTTCGAGAGGCGGCCGAACCCGCAGCCGATGTTCGTGGCTCTCGCAGCCCGCTCCTGCTCCGCATCGAAGGGGGTCCCGAGCGCGATGGCACACGCTCCGGAGCTGCCCATCACCTCATATCGGTTCACGCTGATCGCGGAAACCCCCGCGACCCTTCCGGCCTTCCCCGGCCCGACGCTGAGAGGGGCGCTGGGCCACACGCTACGCCGCCTGGTCTGCGCCACCCGCATGCCCGCCTGCGCCCCCTGCCCTTTCCGCTTCACGTGCGCATATCCGCTGCTCTTCGAGCCCTACGCGCCCCCCGATCATCCAGAGGCCCACCGCTACGCCCGCCTCCCCACCCCGTTCACCCTGGAGATCCCCCTGGAGCTCCCGGCGACCTGGGAGGGCCGCGAGCCGCCGCCTCGCTCCCTTGCCCCCGGCGAGCCCCTGGTGTTCGGCATGACCCTGCTGGGGCGCGCCCGGGAGCATATGCCCTACTATGTCCACGCCATCATGGAGATGGCCCGCGCCGGCCTGGGAAGCCCGCGACAGCGCTTCCGCCTGGCCCGGGCGGAGATCCTGACCCCCAACGGCGCCCTGAACCTCTACGAAGCGGACACGGGCTTCTTAAGACATCCGCCGGCTCCTCCCACCCGGCTGGCTCCCCGGGATCTGTCCACCCATCGGGTCGCCGTTCGCTTCACCGCCCCGGCCCGTCTGGAGCTCCGGGACGACCTGGTCTATCCCATCGAGTTCCACCATCTGATCCGGGCGCTGCTCCAGCGCCTGCGGGCCCTGGATGCCGGCTACGGGCTGCTCGATGGGATCGAGCTTCCCAGCCATCTGGCTGAGGCCGCGCAGGCGGTCCGCCGCGTGGAGGATCGGACGCGGTGGCTGGATCTGCGGCGCTATTCAACCCGACAGAGAACGGCGATGCGCATCGGCGGGGCGGTGGGGACGGTGATCTACGAAAGCCCGGAAGGCTTCCAGCCCTTCGCCCTGCTGCTGGCCCTGGGGGAGCTTCTCCACATCGGCAAGCTCACCAGCATGGGATTCGGCCGCATGGAGGCGGATCCGCAATGAACACCGATCGCGCGTTTCAGGCCCTGATCGGACTCCTCCACGACATCGGGAAATTCCGTCAGCGCGCCCGCTGGGGCCAGGAACGACGGCCCCACGAGGAGCAGGGGGCCGATTGGGTCGCCCAGCGGCTGGCCCCCCGCCTGAAATTCCTCTCCCCTGAAGACCGGCAGCGCCTGGCGTCAGCGATCCGGGATCACCACGGCTCCCCCTACGATCGGGACGCCCGGGCGCTGATCGCCGCCGACCGCCTGGCCTCGGGGGAACGAGCCCCCCGGGAGGAGGAAGAGCCCGGAGATCCCGCCCGGGAGCCGTTGCGGGCCCTCCTGCCGGCCCTGCGGCTCCCCGAGCGAACGCCCCATCCGGCGGCGTCCGGCTGGGGCTTCGGGACAGCCCCGCTTCCGGGCGGGACCGCCGAGGTGGAGGCCTGGAAGGCGATTTTCCCGCAGCCCATCGCCTCCATCGCCCCGGACTACCCCGGCCTCTGGGAGGGCTTCGAGGCGGCCCTGGAGGCCCTGCACCCCGCCATCTGGGAGACGCCCGAGGAGGCCCTGACCGCCCTGATGGCGCTGCTGCGCCGCTTCACCTGGTGCGTCCCCGCGGCCGCCTACCGCGACGAGCCCGACGTCAGCCTCTACGATCATCTGCGGATGACCGCCGCCCTCACGGTGTGCCTCGCCGAGCTCCCGGAAGAAACCCTCCGACGCCTGGAGGAAAAGACCCGAACGGGGGAGTTCCCGGAGGAGCCGGTCGCCCTGCTCATCGGCGGCGATCTCTCCGGCATCCAGCGCTTCCTGTATGCCATCAGCTCGGAGGGAGCGGCCAAGAGCCTGCGCGGCCGATCGGCCTACCTCGCCCTCCTGGCCGACGCCGCCGTGGAGTTCCTGTTGCGGGAGCTGGACCTTCCCCCCACGCAGGTGGTTTACCGCTCGGGGGGCCATTTCTACCTGCTGGCCCCCCTCTCCGCCCGGGACCGCCTTCCCCAGCTGGCCGATCGCCTCGATGAGATCCTGATCCAGGCCCACGGCGGGGATCTGGCCATCGCCCTGGACGCCGTCCCGCTGAAGGCCAGGGATTTCCACCTGAAGGAAGGCGGCCTCCCCGAGCGCTGGGCGGACCTCTCCGCCCGCCTGGGGGCGCAGAAGAGCCGCCGGTTCCGCCGATCCATGGCGCGCCATTATGAGATCCTGTTCGGCCCCTTCGGCGGCGGCGGCCTCCGGCCCCGCTGCGAGGTCTGCCACGCGGAAGAAGAGACCGGCGGCCCCCTCGCGCGCCCGGTGGAAACCCGCCCCGACGAGGGCGTGGCCAAATGCGCCCTCTGCCGCAGCTTCGAGGAGCTGGGCGACGACATCGCCCGCCGCAGCGATTTCCTCATCCTCCGCCCGGCCCAGGGCGCCCTCCGCGGACGCCTCACCTGGCGGACGGTCCTTGGCGCTCTGGGGGTGGAATTCCGCTTTTGCGACCGGCGGGGCTTGCGGGACTCCTTCCGGCCGGGGGATCGGGTGATCCGCCTCCACGACGGAGACCTCTCCCCCGTCGAGGGCGTCCCGGTCCACGACTTCCGCTACCTGCCCGCCTTCACGCCGATGGATCGGGATGGCACCATCGTGGAGCTCGGGGAGATGGCGAAGTCCGCGAAGGGGACGCCGGCCTGGGCGTGCCTGCGGATGGACGTGGACCACCTGGGCCGGCTGTTCCGCTACGGGCTGGGGGCGCGTTACTCCCTCTCCCGGGTGGCCACCCTGAGCCACCTCATCGCCCTGTTCTTCGAGGGCTACCTGCGGGTCCTCTGCCGGCAGGTCGATCCCGAAGCCCGGCATCTCTATCTCATCTACTCCGGCGGCGACGATCTCCTAACGGTGGGGTCGTGGGATCGGGCGCTGGAGCTGGCCTTCCGGGCGCGGGAGGACTTCCGGCGGTTCGCGGCCGACAACCCGAGCGTGACCCTGAGCGGCGGCATCTCCATGCATCCTGAGAAGTTCCCCCTGTATCAGGCGGCGGCGGAGGCCGGCGACCACCTGGAGGCGGCCAAGGGCCTGCGGCGGGCGGACGGCCGCGACAAGGACGCCTTCGGGTTCTTCGGGCTCCCGATGGCCTGGGAGGACGCGGAGTGGGTTCGGGAATGGGCCCGGGAGCTGGGCCGGCGGATCCGCCCGGACGATCGCGACGGGCCGTGGCTGGCCCGGGGCTTCCTGCACCGCCTGATGAGCATCGCCGGCCTGCTGGAAGAGGAGGTCCGGCTGGCGGGCTCCGAGCGCCTGGGCCCGGAGGACCTGCGGCGGATGGTGGGGCTCCACCGGGCCCGCTGGCGCCTGGTGTATGTCCTGGCCCGCCAGCCGAAGGAGGTCCAGCCGATCCTGCAGCGGCTCCAGGAGGAGCTGCTGGCCGAAGGGGGGCGCCGCCTGCGCTGGCTGAGCCCCCTGGCCCGATGGGTGGAATGGATGACCCGCGGAGGATCCCCCGATTAACCCGCAGACAGGAGGTGGAGCGATGAGCAACCGGAGTCCTTCTCCTCCGGGCGCCCGGGGCGGCCCGGCCCCCGCGGCGCCGGCGAACGAAAAGGAGCGCATCCGCCGCATCATCCTCGAAGGGGACTACCAGACCCTTGTGGAGGAGGCGGAGCGGATCGGTCAGGAGCTGGTGACGCAGCGGCTGACCACCTCCCAGATCCGCAACGTCTTCGGCGAGGTGAAGCGGCTGCAGATGCGCTTCGACGCCAACCGCCTGCGCATGCTCAAGCCCAAGCTGGCCTATATGGGCGCCCGGGCCGGCGAGGGCGGCGAGCGCCTCCAGAACGTCCTGAGCGCGGCCGTGGACGCCGTCTTCAGCGGCAACCCCGCAGGCTCCGAGGTGGAGCAACGGTTCCGGCGCATGGTCGACTTCTTCGAGGCCATCCTGGCCTACCACAAAGCTTACGGCGGGAGGGATCGGTGATGAGCGGGAACAGCGTTCAGCTACAGGGGAAGATCGTGATCACCGGGGCCCTGCAGGCCCTGACCGGCCTGCGGATCGGCGGGGCGGGGGCCGGGATGGAGATCGGCGGCCTGGACAACGTGGTGATCCGCGACCCGGTGACCGGCCGGCCCTACGTCCCCGGCTCCTCCCTTAAGGGCAAGATGCGCTCCCTCCTCACCCGGGCCCTGGGCAAGCCCCTCAAGACCCTGGTGGAGCCCCGCGGGAACATCCCGGCCATCCGTATCCACTGGTGCGAGACCGAGGCGGAATACCGAAGCGGGGGCCGGCCGTGCCCCCTCTGCCGCGCCTTCGGCGTCGCCGGCCAGCGGGCCCTGGAGCCCGTCCGCCTCATCGTCCGCGACGCCCGCCTGCTGGAGGAGCTGGAGATCCTCGACGAGAACGGCCAGCCCGCCCGCAAGCGCTGGAGCGAGGTGAACACCGACCTCCCCTACACCGAGGTGAAATGGGAGGCCGCCATCGACGTGCTCACCGCCGCCGCCAACCCCCGACAGATGGAGCGGGTCCCCGCCGGCGCCCGCTTCGAGGTCGAGCTGCTCTTCTCGGTCTACGACGCCGACGACCGCGAGGCCTTCCGCACGGTGCTGCTGGGGATGCGCCTGCTGGAGGACGACTACCTGGGCGGCAGCGGGAGCCGGGGCTACGGCCGCGTGGCCTTCCGGGACCTTCAGGTGCTGTGGAAGCCGGTGGCCCATTACCTGGACCCCCAGAGGCATCCCGCCGTCCCGCTGACCGAGGGGCGCACGGTGGAGGAGGTGATCGCCCGCTTCGATGAGCTGGCCGCCCGGATCCCGGCCTTTGAGGGGAAGCAGGGATGAGGGAGGAGATCGTCTACCTGGAGCCCCGCGGCGCCTTCCACCTCGGGGAGCGGGGGATCGGCCTGGAGGAGACCTCGCCCCTCCTCCACGCCGACACCCTCTACGCGGCCCTGGGGGTGGCCTGGGCGATGCTGTTCGGAGAACCCGCCCCCGCCGAGTAGTGGTTCCGCCCGGAGCCGCCGGTCCTGATCTCCTCCGCCTTCCCCTTCGCCGGCCCGGTCCGCTTCTACCCGCGGCCCTACCTCCCGGTGCGGGGCCCTGCCCTCCCCTTCTCGCTGAAGGACATCGCTTTCGTCTCCGAGGGCGTGCTCCGCCGGATGCTCGCAGGCCAGCCCCCGGAGGAGGGGGTCCGGATCCACGAGGGGACGGTCTGGATGACCGGGGAGGAGGCGGAGGCCCTGCGGGCGGCCTTCGGGCGGCGGGAGCTGGCGGGGGAGCGCTTCTGGGCCCGCCATCGCATCCCCCGGGTGGCCCTCGATCTCGCCACCCAGACCTCCAGCCTCTGGCATTTCGGGCGCCTGGTCTTCCGGGAGGCGAGGCCCCACCCCGAGGCCCGGGCCGGGCTGTTCTTCCGGGTCCGCTACCGGGATCCCGCCTCGGCGGATCGCTTCCGGGCGGCGGTCCGGCTGTTGGGCGACCACGGCATCGGCGGCGACCGCACCGCCGGCCACGGGCTGTTTGTGCCCCGCTTCGAGCCTGCCGATCCCCTCGGCGATCCGGCGGCCCCTGCCTTCGTCACCCTCGCCCCCGTCTACCCGCCTCGGGATCAAATCGAGGCCCTCCTCGGCGAGGCCGCCCGATACGGGTGGCTGACCCGCAGCGGATGGATCGGCGGGCGGCTGGCCATGCCCTACCGCCGGCGCGCCGTCCGGATGCTGGCCGAGGGCTCCCTCCTCACCGGGGACCCCCGGGGCCTGTGGGGGGCGATGGCCGACGTCACGCCCCGGGAGACGCCGGAGGCCCTCCCGCACCCGATCTACCGCTACGGCTTCGCCTTCCCGATCGGCGTCTCGAAGGAGGCCCTTCCCGAGACAGGAGCGTAGACGATGGGGATCCTGGAGCGTCGGATCTATCGCGTGGAGCTCCTCTCGCCGGTGCACATCGGCAGCGGCCAGCGGCTGGGCCCGGCGGACTTCGCCGTCCTGGACGGACGCCTGTGGCGGTTCGATCCCGAGCGCCTGACGGCGGCCCTGGCCCGCGACCCCCGGGCCCTGGATCGCTACATCCAGGAGGGAGCGGCGGCCCTGCGGTTCTGGAGCGAGGCCGACCGCCGCCCCCTCGCCCGCTACGTCCGCCCCTGGTCCGGCCCGCCCCCCCGGGAGATCCGCGAGCACATCGCCGATGCCCTCGGGCGGCCGTATCTGCCGGGCTCCTCCCTCAAGGGGGCGATCCGCACCGCCCTGGCCTTCGCCGCCCTCCGGGCGGCCTCCCCGGCCCAGCGCCAGGCCTGGCTGGATGCGGTGGCGCGAAGGGCCGAGGAGGCCCGGAAATCCGGGAGCCGGGCCAAAGAGTCCGCCGACGACCCCCTGATGCAGGCGCTGATGGGGAAAGAGCCTCACGAGGACGCGCTGCGGGCCCTGCGGGTCTTCGACAGCGGGCCCGCCCCCTCCGACGCCCTGGACGTCGGGCGGATCCGGGTGGCGGTCCACGAGCCCAGCGGGGCCCTGAGCTGGCTCCAGGCGCCGGGGAAACACGTCGCGGACCCCAGGCAGGCCTTCGAGATCGTGGCGGAGATCCTCCGGCCCCATCCCCAGGTCGCCCTGCGGGTGGAGGTGGAGGCCGACGCCTTCCTGCTAAGGCGGGACGTCCTGGGGCCGGAGGAGCGGCGGGCGCGGGTTCGGGAATGGGCGCGCGCCTGCAACGCCTTCGCCCGACACATCGCCGAGGGGGAGCTGCGCTTCGGAGAGCGCCTGGGCCTGACGGCGTGGGCCGCCTTCTATCGCCGCCTGCTGACGCAGATGGAGGAGGAGCCCCAGGCGATCTACCTGAACCTGGGCTGGGGAGGCGGCTGGCGGAGCAAGGCGGCGGCCGAGGCCATGGGGGCGGAGGCCGTGGGCCGGCTGCGGCGCCTTTTCAACCTGGGCAAGGGGGATCCCTTCCCCAAAACCCGGCGGGTGCTCTTCGAGGACGGAAAGCCCACCCTCCCCCTGGGATGGATCCGCCTGATCCCGGAATGAGGCCGGGCGCGCCCGGCCTTTTCGCGTCCGTGGAAGGAGGAGGCCCATGGCGTTGCTGATCCTGTGCAACATCGGCGCGCGGGACGTGATGTGGGAGGATCAGGAGATCCGGCCGGCCCGCGAGGGAGGCGAGCGCCTCCTTCGGGAGCTGGAGCGAGATCCCGGGCAGGCGGCGCGGCTGCGCTTCCCCATCCTGGAGCCGTGCCTGCGCTATCTCCTCTCCCGCCATCGCGCGGAGCGTCCCTGGCAGGTGATCCTCTTCGGCACCGATCAGCCGGATCCAAAGCACCGCAGCTCCGACACCCTGCATTTCGCCGAGATCATCGCCCGCCATCTGCCGGGGCGCCTGCGGGAGGCCGGGTTCCGGGAGGACTTCCGGGTGGAGGCGCGGCGGATCGAGGGCATCAACCCCGCCCTGTATGACGAGGCCTTCGAGGCCTTCGGGCGCCTCCTGCCCCCGCTCCCGGAAGGGTTTCAACACGCCTACGTCATCCTGGCGGGCGGCACGCCGGCCTGCAACATGGGGCTGCTGCTGCAGGGGATCCGCCGCTACGGCGAGCGGCTGCGGGCCCTCTATCCCCCTTACGGCGGGGAGCCCCACGAGCTGCGGGTCGGCCACCAGATCCTTCAGGCCTTCCAGGAGGCGGCCGTCCGGGATCGGCTGCGGGAGGGGGATTTCGCCCGCGCCGAGGCGCTCCTGCGGGACCTCGGGGCCCCGCCGGGCCTGATCGCCCTGGCCGCCTACGCCGCCCGGCGGATGGAGTTCGACTTCGAGGGGGCCCGGGAGGCCCTGGATCAGGCGATGAGGGAAGGGGATGCGGCGACCCGGGACTTCATCCGGCAACGGCTGCTCCACGATCTGGACCCCCTGCTCGGGCCGGGGGATCCCCGGCGTCGCTGGGAGGCCCTGCTGCGGGAGCTGTTCTGGAACGCCCGGGCGGCCTATCGGAGCCGCCGCTACGCCGACTTCCTGGGCCGCGTCTACCGGTTCCAGGAGGCCCTCCTCCGTTATCTGGTGGAGACGCTTCTCGGCCTCCCCACCGACCTCGCCCGGGAGGTCCGGGAGGAGACCCGCCGGCGCTGGGAGGAGGGGATCCGGGGGAACCCGGCGCTGTTGCGTTTCCTGGAGCAGCAGGAGGTGGAGGGGCAGCCCCTGGACTGGCGGCAGATCTCCCGGCCGACTTACAAAGCCCTGCTCGCCTTCGCCATCGAGAAGGGCGGGACGGACGCCGAGGGCCGTCCGCTGGTCCCCGAGGGAGAGCGAGGGCGCTACCAGGCGCTGCTCAAGCAGGTGAACCAGCTGGATCCCCTGGTGGAGCGGCGGCATCGCACCATCATCGGCCACGACTTCGTGGGCGTCTCGGAGGAGGACCTGCGGGCCGCCTACGCGCCGTGGCGGGAGGGGAAGGTCCGCGATCCAGTAGAAGGGCTGGCGCGCATCCTGGAGATGCTCCGGATCGACACGCGGGACGATCCGTATTCCGCCATCGCGGACTTCATCCAGAGGCGGCTGTCTGAGGAGTAGGGGGCACGCCCATATCCGATCCCGTTCGGCCCGGCCATGCCGATGCTTTATCTCACCGAACAGGGCGCGGTCCTGGGACGCGAGGGGGACCGCCTGGTGGTGCGCAAGGGGGAGGAGGTCCTCCTTAGCGTCCCGGCTTTCAAAGTGGAGGGCGTATGGGTCTTCGGGGGTGTGCAGTTGACGACCCCGGCCATCGGGCTGTTGCTGGCCCAGGGGATCGAAGTGTGCTTCTTCACCGTGGAGGGGCGGCTGAAAGGGCGCCTGACGCCGATCCTCTCGCGGAACGCCCTGCTCCGGCTGCGGCAGTTTGAGCGCTATACGCACGAGGGGTTTCGGCGGGAGATCGCCGCGCGGATCGTGGCGGCCAAGCTGGAGAACGCGCGCCGCCTGCTGATGCGCTATGCCCGTGCGTATCCGGGGCCGGGCTGGGAGCGGCCCCTGCAGGCCATGGAGCGGCGGATCGCCCAGGCCCAGGAGGCGCCGGACCTGGAGACGCTGCGGGGGATCGAGGGAAGCGGCACCGCAGCCTACTTCGAAGCCTTCCGCGAAATGATCCGGGGGGAGCTCCGTTTCGAAGGCCGTCATCGGCGCCCGCCTCGGGATCCGGTGAACGCCATGCTGTCTCTGGGATATGCCCTGCTGACCGGGGAGATGATCGGCAAGATCGCGGCCTGCGGGCTGGACCCTTACCTCGGGTTCTATCACGAAGTGCGACATGGTCGCCCGGCCCTGGCCCTGGATCTGGTGGAGGAGTTCCGGCATGCGGTGGTGGATCGGCTGGTGCTGAGCCTGGTGAACCGACGGGCCTTCCGCGCTGAGGACTTTGAGGAGCGGGAGGAAGACGGAGCGGTGCTGCTGCGGCCGGAGGCCCTGCGGCGATATCTGACGGCCTATGAGGCGTTCATGCGTCGCTCGCCTGGCGAGGGGGCGTCGTCCTGGCGGGAGCGGCTCGACGAGCAGGTCCGGCGGATGGCGCGGGCGGTCTGGAGCGGGTCGCTGTATACGCCCTTCCGCATGGAGGCGTGAGGCGTCCGGTCCGGGCGGGCGGCTCGCCTCTCGTCGCATCGCCGGCCCAAGCGGGGATGTGGGGCAACTGCTCGCAGTTGCCCCACATGCCGAAAAATCCGAAACGCCATGGAGGGTGAAGATGCCGTATTGCGTGGTCGCGTATGACATTCCGGATGATCGGCGGCGGCTGCGCCTATCGCGGGTCCTGTGGGGGATGCTGGACCGGGTGCAGAAGAGCGTGTTTGAGGGGGAGCTGGAGGAGCATCAGGTGGACCGGCTGGAGGAGCGGATCCGCCGGGTGGTGGAGGCCCGCGAAGACGCCATCCGGATTTACCCGCTGTGCCCCGCGTGCCGGCGACGCATCCGGCGCATCGGCCCATCCCCCCTCCGGGCAGATCCAGACGTTTGGGTGATCTAAAGCGTCCGCGAATCCCCTTGATCCCGCAAAACCCGGGGGGATTCGCGGAAATTTATGAAAACAAACCGAAAGAGGATCCCATATATCGGGCCGGATGTCCTTTGATCCGCCAGATATGGGGGCTCCTGGGAGGGGCATCGGGGCGGGTTTCCGCGAATCGCCCGGGGGGCCGATTC
>Ga0079998_131185_pt1 | contig 49100 bp, 53 predicted proteins | sample PerSpoBPS_BMetaG_FD_69201 | JGI IMG/M metagenome (GOLD analysis project Ga0079998, IMG submission 69201) | Thermal spring microbial communities from Yellowstone National Park, Wyoming, USA - Perpetual Spouter B (PS_B) MetaG (SPADES assembly)... | ecosystem: Environmental > Aquatic > Thermal...
CCACAGCCAGCACGGCTAAATATACAAGTGATATAGGATCGCTAATCACTATAGGCACATTCTTCCCAATATGCCCCGTCAAGGTTATTTCAGCATAGTTCATAACCTGTCTAATAGCCTCAAGGATAGCCAGTGTTGCGAAGAAGAAGAAGAGTCCGACCAGTCTAAGGGTTATATATCCTATAGCCAGTGCTATGGCTAGGGAAAAAAGCGCTGAGAGAGCAATGCCTACAGCCGGGCTCAAGCCATTAAGTAAGGAATATGTAGTTATATAAGAACCCACACCAAAGAATGCTGCGGTTGCAAAAGATGGGTATCCAAGGGAGAAGAGTATTACCCAAGGTACTACAAGGTTTATATACAGAAGCACATTCCTAATAGTAGCCATTATGCCAGCAGGCATTATCAACCCCAGAACTAAGAGGAATAGAATAGCAAGCAGACCTGGCCACGAGGTTCCGAGCATTCTCCTGAGAAGGGAGAGACTCGGGATTAGAGATACTAAAGCCATCAGCCTACCCCCTAAGACCAAAGTACATCTTCGCTATATCGCTCTCCAGAAGATCCTTCGGCTTCTGGCTCGACACGATCTTCATATCGCTAATTATATAAACAGTATCTATAACATCTATATTCCTTATAAGGGGCCAGAGGCTCTGTTCAGCTATAACAAGCGTCATTCCTCTAGATCTAAGTCTTTTGAAGACCTCATAAACCATATCTATGGCCTTCGGCGCCAAGCCAGCTGAGGGCTCATCTATAAGCAGCACTCTCGCCCTAGATGAGAAGGCCCTCGCTATTGAGAGGATCTTCTGCTCACCCCCGCTCAAAGTCCCCGCGAGCTGGCTCCTCCTAGCCCTTAGGAGAGGAAACATACTATAGATCTCTTCAAACATAGATCCTCTTTCACTCCTGGGAATCCCTCCAGCCAGCATCCCCAGCTTTATATTCTCCTCAACAGTCAGCTCTGGAAAGACCAGCCTCTCACTAGGAATATAGTATATCCTGGTAATGTTTCTCACAGAGTCCCTGGGCTTTTCAATAGGAAAACCACCCGCAGTCCCCTTACAGGTGTTTATGGGATATGGGGCCCTCCCAAATGCTATATACCTCAAAATAGATGTCTTCCCCGCACCATTCGGCCCTATAAGGGCTATCGAGGCCCCCTCAGTGATTGTGAGGCCTCCAATGATCTCTGTGGTTGGGCATCCATATAGATGAATAATAACGCCATCCCTATTCATGACTCACACACCTAGATAGGCTTTTATAACCCTCTCATCCCTTATAACCTTTCTAGGTTCTCCATCAGCTATTACCGAGCCTGCGTTCAGAACTACTAGCCTATCAACCTCCTCTATGAGAGAGCCTATAGCGTGTTCCACCCATATCATCGTAGCCCCTGACTGGGCTAAGTAGATCTCAATAATCTCTCTAATCATTTTCTGTTCCCCCTCAGAGAGCCCTGAGAGGATCTCGTCGACCAAGAGTATTCTTGGCTTCATAGCTATAGCCCTGGCAAGCTCTGCCAGCCTGATCTCGTATCTATTCAGCTTCGAAGCTCTCACATAGGCCTTCTTATCGAGACCAACCTCCTTTAAAAACTCGATCGCCAATAGCTCTGCTTTCCAGGGATCTTGGAGATATCTTGTTGTACTAAGCATTACATTCTCAACAACAGTAAGATCCCAGATCATTTTCGGAAACTGATATATACTAGCAACCCCCAGCTTAGCCAGCCTCTCCGGGCTGATTCTTCTCATATCAACACCAGCAATCTCTATATACCCCTTATCAGGCTTTATATGGCCCCTCAAGATATTCAAGAGAGTGGATTTACCGGAGCCGTTAGGACCTATCAAGCCCACCACCTCGCCTCTAGACACCTCTAGGCTTACACTATCGAGGGCCTTTATCCCGCCGAAGTACTTGCTAATATCCTTTGCAACTATATCCCTCGGCACTAGCCTCACCTCACTATCTGGGGCCTGCCCAGGATGCCCACAGGCCTTATAAGAAGTATTAGGAGGAATAGCATATATAGATAGAATAGCTTTAGCCCTGGGGGGAGGAAATAGCTTATCAGGCTATCCATGATAGCATATGTTAGAGCCCCTACAAAGCTCCCCAGAGGGTTTCCCAGCCCCCCCAGAGCGGTTATTACGAGTGCTAGCACTAGGTATTCTACCCCCATAAATGGATATATCATGACCCTCATGCTGATAGCGGCACCTGCTATGAATGGCAGCACTAGAGATATTATGGTCGCGATTAAATATACCTTGTTAATATCTAGCCCGATATCCTCAGCCAGTTGGGGAGCCTGGATCACACCCCTCAAGGCAATTCCAAGATAGCTTTTATATAGAAAGGCATACATAATAATAGTTGCTGTAACGCCTATACTCATTATTAAGAAAAGGTTGATCGGTATTAGGAGGCTACCTATAGTGATTCCCTCGTCTAGATATGCATAGCTCACGGCGGCTGGGCTCCATATATATGCAACAATCCCCTGGATAGCTATCGAGAGGCCGAATGTTGCTATGATACTCTGCACCTCAATCGCTGTAGGGATCTTACTCTCAAGGATCTTTCTGAACATCGTTCTATATAGTATATAACTTATAGCCACTCCTATGGTGGCTGCGATGAATATCGAGATTGTTGGGGGTATTGAGTAGAGACTATATAGCCAGTAAGCTATATATGCTCCCAACATAGTGAAATCTCCATACGCTATATTTATGATCCTTGTAGAGCTGAAGAGTGTATTAAAGCCAAGGGATATAGCTACATAGAGAGGAGCATATATTAGTGAGAACATTATTAAGTGTAAAAAAGCCGATAGATCTACCTGAAACACCATCGCATAGGACCCCTATTTCCACTCAGGCTTAGGATATTTATATGGAACTAGCCATGGAGCGTCCACAAACTTTATATCGGGATATCTACCCGTTGTTATAAATATGGGCTTTGCAACGCCATCTTGATATTGGACCCATACTAGGAATGGAGGATCAATTGTTTGGTTCACAAACCTAACATTGCTAAATGGGCCAAAGGGTATTGTGAAGCTCTCTCTCACAAGTACGTCCTTTACCTTAGTATAGTTGAGAGATCCCGCCTTCTCTATAGCGGCTCTGAGAATTAAGCAGCTCTTATACACAAGTTCATGCATATCGGGTATGGGTGTGTAGCCGAATCTACTAACATATGTATCCCAGAAGCTCTTAAGCACTGGATCCATGTCTGGGTACATGTTTGTCCAGTATATAATCCCCTCCTTAGTAGCGTTATCAAACCTGGTGTAGAAATCCCTGGTAGACGCCCCGGGACCGGTCATGATCAATACTTTGGGGTTTATCCTTAGCTCCCTCATCTGTGGGATTACCACATATGAGTCGGCTCCGAATGTGAGAGCAAGCACTATATCTGGTCTAGCCTCCCACATTCTCGTCAATATACCCCTAACATCTGTAGCAGTCAATGGATAGCTGGCTGTAAACACCACTTCTCCTATCCTCTGCTCCTCTAGAACTCTCTTAGTCCATGTAGCCCATCCAACTGTTGGGTCTGTCTCTGCATATATTATAGCTACTCTTCTAAGCTCAGAATGATCTGAGATGATCTTCTTTATAACGGCTGCATACATAGCCCCAACATGCTCGAAAGTCATGTATGTCAGGAATATGTTGGGACTTACATTCCTTATCCTCTCCTCAGTAGCTATTGTCTGTGTAGCCAGTATGATCGGAATGCCATACTTATTGATAACAGGAATTACCCCTAGCCCTATGCCAGTGCCGAAGGGGGGCCATAGAATATCAACCTTATCCTCTGTTATGAGCTTCTCATAGAGAGACCTAGCCTTGCTAGCGTCTGAGGAGTCATCATAATACGTCAGATTAATTGGGAGCCTTCTACCCAGCTCAGCAACATATATCCCTCCCTGACTATTTATATAGTCAGCACAGATCTGATAGGCTCTCAGCTGCTCATTACCCTGAGCTGATAGAGGTCCTGAGAGAGCTACAGTAAAGCCTATAACAATCCTATCTTTAGCAGATACTTTTTGCGGAGATAATGGGCCATATAGATATGCATATAAAATACCACCGGCTATGACTACTATAATTATAGCAGCGATCACCATAACCATGTTACGAGACACCATGTTAAAACCCTACTGGTCTAATAGCTGTGCATGTTATAAGTACTACATGATATTGGTAAGAGGATAAATCTAGCCCATCAGGATAGAGATTTTTAAGCAATGGAGTCTAGGCTCTCTGTAGGTGGACATGCTAATGAGACGATCCAAGGATGCTCCAAAGCACATCCGCTCTAGACCCTCGCCCTCTCCAAGCATTCAGAGAGCTAACAGAGAATAGGAATGATAACATGGAGAACTGTTAGGCTATTATTAAAACGACGATTAGTTTGAATATCCTGAATGTCTATAATTATTTGGAGCTATCCTCAGACGAGAGCTCCATGGTGTTAGATTTAGACTGAGGTCTATGCGGCTCAGGCGGGGCCAGCGAGCTCATACCTAGGCCTAACCCGCTTGCAGAAACACCGATAGCAGGGAAACGCTTAGACATATAACAGCTATTAGCTATTAGGTTCCTATCAGATGGGCTCTATAATAGAGATGTTAGGAAGCTGTATCGGCTATCTATATACGCTTAGTTAAGAAGACAGCAATGAGTATAGTAACACGAATATATAGCGGTTTATGGAAAATAGTTTTCTCGATTGTGAATATATTTAGGGAGTGAGGATGCCGGGCATGGATAAGAATGTAGTCCCAAATGGCTATATTAGCTAAAATGCTCAATATGCGGAACAATGTGTAAGAGGTATGGGAGAATATAAGGGCTAATAATGACTAGGAAGATCGGTGCAGATATTAACGCTGATCCGAACATAACTCGTAGGCAGGGCTACATGGCAATTAGCAGTAGTGTGGAATAGATAATTCGGCCCAGAGGTGTGTAGTGCCTCTGACCAGAAGATAAGGTATTCCAGACTTATAGAGGGGGTTGTATGTGTTTTAATTAATATTACTAGGTGTCTTTCTATTTGCTGCCGTTTATCATATCGATGATCTCAGGATCTTTGAGTGCCTCCTTATATATTTTGACTATCTCTCTTGCTATCTCGTCCCTGATCTCTGTCCTTGGTTCTATTGACCCTGGATCTCCGAAGCCGTATCTCGGTATAACATGGACGTGGAAGTGAAATATTATCTGGCCAGCTGATGATCCTGTGTTAGTTACTATCCTGAAGCCTGTGGCACCCAGGTGCTTGATCGAAGCTCTTCCAAGGGCCCTAGCAACTATAAAGGATCTCGAGGCCAGATGGGGAGGGGTTTTTACAACATCTTCATAGTGATCTCTAGGCGCTACCAGAACATGCCCGTAGCTGATTGGGTATTTATCGAGAAACGCTATCACCTCTCGATCCTCGTATATCCTCCAAGACCCCTCCTCACCCTTCACGATCCCGCAGAATATGCATTTATGCATATACCCACCCAAATACACATAGTGCCAGAGATAATATAGTGGCGATAGTGACGCGTCCCAGCTAGCGTTGTTTCCGCCAGCGGGTGGGCCTAGGCCCTGGCTCACCAGCATTTATAAGTAACCAGGGTATTTAAAAACTCGGTAATCTGGGGACAGCCTTATAAACACTAGACCGCGTTATATAATTTGGATATTGAATTGGGCGAATTGGTGAAAACAGGTAATCTTAGAATACGGAGGGTGGTTGGGCTTCTTCTAGCATCTCTATCATTCTACTCTACGCTGTTCCTGAGGGTATATTGGGGTCCTTTAGCTCCATATCTGGAGGCTGAGGGTGTTGATAGAGAGCTGGTAGGGCTTACAGGCAGCCTATTCTTTTCGGGATATGTAGCGTCGCAAATCCCTGGAGGGATCCTTGCTGATAGAAGGGGTCCGGGTTTTACAATGGGGCTTGGGCTGGTGATCTCGGGATCTATCAACGCTTTGATATCTGTAACGCTCCCCTCTATATGGCCTCTACTATCGATCGCCACCGGTATCTTCGCCGGAACGGTTTATGGGCCGTCGATAAAGCTGATCAGGGAGCTATTTCCAGATAACACGGAGAGGGCCATGGGCTTCTACGGCATATCATGGGCTCTCCCCTTCCTAGTTGCTCCTTGGTTAGTACCATATATAGCCTCTACGCTTGGGGCTGCATATGCGCATGTAGTCTCCTCAATAACGTCGATCTCCATAGGTATTCTGGATCTCGTATTTCTCAGAGACGTAGGAGCTAGAGACGGTAATGGTCTCGGCGTGTACGAGATACTAAGGGTTTTGAGGGGCAGTTCGTCTAGGGTTGCGCTAATATCTATAGGAGGTCTCCTAGTTCTATACTATAACTGGGTTATAGCGTATTGGCTATACTACTATATGATCCAATCCGGGATCGACGCCGTGTCAGCATCAGCAGCCATGAGCATATTCTCCATATCTGGGATAGCCTCTATGCCCTTGGCAGGCATGTTAGCCGAGAAGATGGGGCTCTTTAGATTATTGCTAACAGATCTAGCGATCTATAGCCTCTCAGGAATAGGTGTAGCATTAAGCCCCAACCTCCCATACGTGTTTCTCTATGCAGGAGCCCTGGGCGTATCTAGATATATAACAACACCGCTTAACTCATCGATCCTAGCCAGATCGTTTGATGAGAAGATAGTGGCAACAGCCTCATCCACTGTGAACATGCTATGGCAGATGAGCGGTATCGCAGCACCCTATGTAACTGTAGTACTCTTCAAGATAGCGACACCCGGCGGGGCAATGCTGATCTCAGCATTAACCCCCGCGACAGCCATTATACCATACGCTATCCTAGCCAGAGCCATTAGAAAGAAAGAGCCCAGAAATTAATGATTAGTAGTTTAGTTTATAGATTATCTCTTAAATCTGCCAGCGTTTATATACATTAATATATAGTTGTGGTTATATCTATATCATTTGTCTTTCCCATATGGGCGATAACTGAGAGGAAGGAGATAGATTATAACTGAAAGCCTCGTTCCTAAGAGTGGGATGTTGCTTATTAGTTCGGTTCAGTGCTGATTTTGTTCGTGTCTAGGGTTTCCACTCCCTATACAGGCGGCCCTTCCATATAAGAAATAATACCCTAATAATGGGATACTGAAGATGAGGAGAGGGCTTCTTGGCAGAGATCCGATGAAACGCCCAGAAGAGGCACAAGGTCTCTTGGAGATGCAGGGAACCATCCCTTTAAGGCTGGATGGAGGTTATTTGGTGATTATTATCCTCTGCTAGGAGGAATATATGGGGAGATTGTATGAGGGATACGACTAGATGGCTTGTCTATATAGTGTTGGCCCTTGTTATGGCTAGTCTAGCTGTGTTATTCCTTATATTTTCCCTTGGATATATGGAGAGGGCTATGGTTGGCTCTTCTCTTTTGTCAGCCCTCATAGGCTTTACGCTGCTATCTGGATCGCTTTATATACTCAAGATCTCAGCCTATGTATATAGCTTAATTAAGTCTAGTGAAAAGGGCGAGGCGGAGAAGGGGAGGTCTTGATGCAAAGGCTAACACATAGGGATTTATATAGGATCTATCTCTCATGGCCCGAGAAGATCCTGGAGGGGCTTGAGCAAGAGCTGGAGAACTGTCCTGGAGATGTGGGTGAGGTGGAGGTAAGATCTGTCGTGATTGCTGGCATAGGGGGTTCGGGAGCTCCTGGCAAGATCTTGGAGGCTATTAACATGTTCAGAAGTAATCCTCCGTATATCTGGGGCGTTAGCGGTGTATATATAGATCCTAGAGTAGCTATCGGGGAATCAGTATCTATCTGTGTAAGCTATTCGGGAACAACATTGGAGACGCTGAGGATTCTAGAGAAGTTCGTGAGGAGCGGCGTTAGGGTCGGGGTTGTTACGAGTGGGGGTGAGATGCTTAGGATAGCTGAGAGGAGATCTTTGCCGCTCTATAGGCTTAAACCAGGCTCTCTCCCCAGACTAGAACTCCCTGCTATGATGGCCGGGATCTCCAAGATCTCTAGGTGCCTAGGCACATACCTAGGTATCGAGCCCGAGCTTAGAGAAGCGTCTTCTATATTAAGTAGAGATAGATCGTATATAGAGGGCTTTGGAAAAGAGCTTGCTGAGAAGATTGCAGGTGCATATATAGCTGGTAAGAGAGTTGCTATAGCATCTACACAGCCATATTACCCCCTAATCCATAGATTCCGATCTGAGCTCAGTGAGAATGCATCCCTACCCTCGGAGCCTATAGAGCTTCCTGAGATGGGGCATAACCAGGTTGCTTCTCTGAGAAGTGGTAGAGGGGCCCTCGTGATCCATATAGTGGATATGGAGAGAGGGGAGGATCTAGCTGCTCTAGGCTACTTCAGAAGGTTATCGGAGATACATCCGGAGATCGAAGTGATTGATATATCACCTCCGCAGGGGGCTAGCTATATAGCTAAGGCCCTATATATAGCGATGATTATAGGTATTGCTTCCTCAGCGCTTGGAATAGACAGGGGATTAGATCCGGTTAACATATCCGAGATAAGGCTCTTTAGAGAGGTTATGTACAGCTATTACTCTTCAGAGAGATGGGATCAGAATATCCTATAGTAGGAATTAATAACCCTCTTAATAGAGTTGATAATATCTATATGCTCACGCCTAGCCCTAGCCCTCTCCCCATCTATACTGGGAGCGCCTCTACCGAGAAGCCCTAGAAGGAATTCCGGGAGGCCTCTATATAGCCCTGAGCCGTATCCACCCTCTAGTATGAATACTATGCCTGCTACCGATGGTATTCTTCTGAAGAGATCCCACATTCTATACCCAATCCACCTATATAGCTCGGTGCTTAATCTAACATACCCCATATTTTCCCCCTCATGGGCATCAAAGCCTGCCGAGATTACTAGGACTCCTGGCTTGAAGAACCAGAGGACCGGCTCCACAACCTCGATCCACGAGTATATGTACTCAGGATCCCTACTCCCTGGTATCAGGGGTATGTTTATCTTAGTCCCGGCCCCCTCTCCAGAGCCTATGTCGACATGCCACCCGGTGCCGGGGTATATTGCTGAGTCATGGAGATCTATGTGTATAACCCTTGGATCTTTCCAGAAGATCTCCTGGGTTCCGTTCCCATGGTGTATATCTATATCTATAATAGCTACTGGTGAGAGGCGGGCCTCGACCAGCCTTATGGCTGCTAGGGCAGCGTTGTTAAATAGACAGAACCCCTGGGTTGGGGCGCCAAGCGCTCTTCCAGCTCTTCCAGCATGGTGCCCAGGCGGCCTTGGAAAGCTGATCCCTATTCTGGATCCGCCTAGGATCTTTTCAGCAGCATCGATAGATCCTGACGCAGCTTTTAGAGCTACTCTAAAGCTATGTTTAGTTAGGTATGTATCGCTATCAACATGCCTCCCCGAGGCGGAGAGCTTCTCAATGAGCCTCACATACTCGGGTTCGTGGACCTGGTAGAGGATCTCCCTGGGCCTTTCCATAGGCTCCACAATCTTAGGCGATATTCCAGTGCTTGATAACCCCCTCATAATGATCTCTATTCTCTCGGGTCTCTCAGGATGCTCCCTATATGGCTTGTGGAGCACGTGCTCTCCGGGAATTATTACCTCGATCTCTATTGCCATTGAGAGCCCTATTAATAGAATATTCTCTGGGAAATATTGCGATTAGCCAGGGCATTTCATGGTAGCTATCTAATATTTATTAGCTGCCTCTCAATCCCTCTTTATAGAGGGAGTAGCTTGGCAGGCTATTATGAGGGTATAAAGGTTCCATGGGTACCCACTAGGGAGGAGTTCATAGAGCAGGCACTAGATCTAGCCCAGGTGGGTAAGGGCGATATACTATACGATCTCGGGTGTGGCGATGGAAGGATAGTTATAGCAGCCGCCAAGAGAGGGGCAAGAGCCGTCTGTGTAGAGCTGAACCCAGAGCTCTTGAAAAGGGCTATGGAGAATGCAATGACGGAGGGTGTCGCCCATATGATCAAGTTCGTCAGAGACGACATATTCAGAGTAAATATCTCGGATGCCACAGTAATATACATGTATCTACTCAGAAGCGTGAACGACCTTCTAAAACCCAAACTAAAGTCAGAACTTAAGAAAGGGACAAGGATCGTCAGCCTAGACTTCGAAATATCAGGCTGGAAAGAGGTAAAGGTGCTCCGCGTATCATCGCCTGCAAGAATAGGGACATATTATCTATATATAATGGGTATAAGCGACTCATAATCAAGACTAGAAGACAGCACTGGCTCCCTCTTCCCATACAGCGGTCACAAGCCCCTGACATCAATAAGGTTCCTAGCTAAAATACTATGAAGCAGGGGGTATTAGGAAGCAAGGCCCTAGACAGGGCTTCGAGGGACTCCCTCGGGTGCCAGTAGAATATGTTCTCCCACACTGGCTTAAACGGCTCACCATAGCCCCAGTCGATGTGGGCTTGTAGTTTCTTTTTGTTGTTTCTGAATCTCCTTCCAAAGCTCTGGAGGCTCTCTTCAAGATCTTTCTGAGGGGTTTTATCCCCCTGATCTCCAGCCACCTCCTAAGCCCCTTTCCCCGTATAAGCTCCAAAGCCCTCGGGTTTCCCCCGCTAGCCTCCACAGGATCTCCATAGCCTCTTCAGAGCCGACCCCAAGCCCCCTGGAGACTCTGTAGTGTAGCCCTATCCGGTGTGCAAGCTACTCAGAAGCCCTCCTAGATAGTTCCAAACCAGGGCCCAATTAACCTTGCCATCGACCTCATCCCAGATCTTACTTACAGCGGCATCGCTAGTGAGGGCTATAACAGCTATTCCCCCACTTCCTAACCCTCACATAGGCCTCGCTAACCCTAGATCCGTTCCTAAACTGGATCAATAGCACGCAGGCATAGCAGTAGGATGCAAAAGCCCTCCTAACAAGGTGCTTCCTGATCTTCCCAAGGATCACCTTGTAAATCTGCCTATAGTCCAAGCCAAGATCCCATGATCTTGATATCCCTATCTCATGTATTTGTTGAATATAGATAGCATTGCATGCTGCGCCTTAGTATATATCGGGATCAGCTTCTTCGGCTCGACGGCCTCCAGTATTTTCCATATTTCGTGTTGATAGTAGTGCTCGTGCATCCTTTCCTATAGATAGAGGATCCTATTTTTGCTGTCCAATGTGATATCGTCTCTCCAGCGCCTCTGCCCTCGCTTCTAGGGGGAACGATGAGCAGCTCTGAGGCGGGGGCTCTGATGATCCGAGGGACCCTCGTCCCTTCAGGGCGGGGAGTGGTCAGCTCTTTAATAGCTTTTTCATAAGAGGCACGTACTTATATGTCTCTTAGCGTATCTATGTTGGTATATATTGATGAGTAGGCTTGAGGATATTGTTAGTAGGGCTCTAGACGCTGCTGAGGATCCGGAGCTTAGGAGGTTATTTAGCAAGGTCTTGCCGAGTATTTCTGAGAAGGTATATTCGATACTCAAGAGATATCCATATATTGAGAGGCTTGCTGAGGAGGTCTCTAGGATTAAGAGATATTCTATTGAGAACTTGGAGAGTCTTGTTAGACAGGCTATGGAGAGTGTTGAGAGGATTGGGGGTAGGAGTTACTATGCTAAGACTCCTGAGGAGGCTAGGAGGATCATTGGCGAGATCGTTGGGAAGGGTAAGGTGGTGATCAAGGGTAAGTCCATGATTACAGAGGAGATAGGCCTGAATCAGTATCTCGAGAGCCTTGGGAACGAGGTGTGGGAGACGGATCTCGGAATGCTCATACTCCAAGCAGGTGGTGATAGACCCTCGCACCCCGTGATTCCTGCGCTGCATCTCTCTAAGGAAAGGGTTGTTAAGTATCTCAGGAAAGGGGCTGGTATAGATGTGAGCGAGATCCAGAAGATCTCTGAGATCGTTGGGAGAGTCAGGATCTTCATGAGGGATAAGTTCGTTAGAGCTGATGTGGGCATAACAGGGGCAAACGCCTTCGCAGCAGATACAGGGGCCACGGTCACAGTTGAGAATGAGAGCAATAACAGGCTAACATCAGCCCTCCCCGAGAAGCATGTAGTAGTGGCATCTATAGACAAGATAGTCCCCACCCTAGAAGACGCTATAAAGGTTGCAATGGTGCAGGCAGCCTTTGCAGGTCTCTATCCACCGACATATATTAATATAATTGCCGGGCCAAGCTCAACAGCTGACATAGAGTATGAGAGAGTCTACGGTGCCCACGGTCCCCACGAGTATCACGTTGTCTTTATAGACAACAATAGGCTCGAATCATCTAAAGACCCTCTTCTATCGGATATTCTTAGATGCATAAGATGTGGTAGATGCATTATAGAGTGCCCAGTATATCAAACTATAGGCCCTACATGGGGATCTGGAGCATATAACGGGCCCATGGGGGTTGTTTGGCTCTATGTTACTGAGGGCCTTGAAAGGGCCGGCCTTCTAAGTATGCTCTGCATACATGCGGGAAACTGTAGGGAGGTATGCCCGCTTCATATAGATATTCCGAACATCATGCAGAGGATCAAAGCCGAATATATAAGATCTCTTAGTAAGTAGCGTGAGTATGCTTATCAGAAGCCATTAGCATTATACTTAGATCTCTACACATATACAATTCGATCTTCCCATCCATCTCCTCACCCAGATATATCCTTATAATACCCTAATCACTAGATATTTCCGAGAGGTCTCTGCATGCCCCTCACAGGGCTTTTGGAAGCTGTTGCACTAATAATGATCTTAGGGTGCTTTGCGCAGGGTATGCAGATACTGCATAATTATCGCGGAACCCTCCATGCTTCTAAGCTATTGTCACAGCCGCTGAACGGAGGTAATGATACTTCTCAGGGCTCTATAGCTATTATCCCATGCAAGCTGGGAGCCTCGTCGGAAGATGAAGCTATCTATATTACAAGATCTATCAGAGATCTGCTATCTTCTAGAGCTGTTGGGAGAGCCATGCTAGTTATAGAGCCAAGCGATCTAGAGGCTCTCAATACCAAGTATAGAGATCTCACTAAGGATCCTGGGGTCGAGTTCCTAATAAGCGATCTAAACGCTTGCAAAACCTGCTCAGGAAAAAATAGAGCCCTCATAACAGCTCTCAGAGAGGTTAGGAGCACATCCAAAAAGGCGATAGTTCTCCTAGACTGCGACGCCTATCACTACCCCAAAGCCGTTGAGATAGCTGTGAGAGGAGCTATCACTGAGAAGGCGATTGTAACTGGCTATAGATGGTATATTCTTAGAGATATATATGGAGCTCTCTACAACACTGTCTCGTCACTGGCTTTCGAGTATATGGGTATCGACAAGACCAGGATCGTCTGGGGCGGGCTAGTGGCTATGCCAACCGAATTTCCCAGCCTGCTAAACCTCATAGATAGATTCTCCGAGGAGCTGTCGGACGATGCGGTGGTAAATATCGAGGCTAGGAAGAAAGGGTATAGGGTTATATTCTGCCCAGCATGTATATCAATTACCCCCCCTCCCAGGGGCTTCAGAGCCTTTATATCGTGGGCTGTGAGGCAGATGATAATCGTGAGGCTATATACTCCCAGGGGTTTCATGACTCTCCTCACCATATATCTAGCCAACACAGCACTCCTCGCCATCGCCATCACAGCTATAGTAATCAACACATCGAACTTAATAAGGATCCTCTTCCTAACACTTCTAATAAGCTATATAGCCCTCGGATGTATCAGGGCCCTCGTCGCTATCAAAATATATGACCCCTTGTCAATATATAGAGACAACGTGTTGGAGAGGGAGAAGATCCTCTGGAAGATCTCATACGTAGCCCTCACAGCTATAAGAGCACCCCTACTACTCTTCATCCTGATAATAGCAAGGATCTCTAAGAGGTTTAGCTGGAGAGGATCTATATACTGCATTAAAAAGAATAGAGCCTACCCATGCTAAGCACCACCCTAGATCTAGATTCCTCTTCACAGTTTATGACCCTTCACTACCCTGAAAGGGCAAGGCCTGTCCTCTATTTAATATCACTGGATACTCATTTTCTAGAAAATATCTAGCTCTCTCAGAATTCAGATACTCCTAATAACCTCAATAACCATTATCCGCTTGTCCCCCCGTTTCGTCGTCTTTGAATAGGAATGACAGTGTCTTTAGCGGTAGTGTATCTACTGCTGCGATAGGGTATATAGAGCCTTGAGGGCTTGGGATCAATGCCCCAGATGGATACCTCACTAGAGGGCTGTATCCTTTTTCATGGTAGTGGGAATGCTTTTATATTCGCTTGTTGTCTGGGCTTAAGCTTATAAGCATCCAATCCCTATCTATTTTGATGATGAAGCGATAATCTCTGCTAGACCTGGGTGTGCAGAGACCTCGGGATGTGATGACCCTTAGAGCTCCCTAGACCAAGGCCCTGAATGAGGGCTATGCCCAGAAGGGCTTCGGGGTTTCAAGTATAGATGGGAGCCCCTTTCCGCTGGGTTCCACAGCCACCCTGAGCCCATAGAGATCCCAAGATCTCTATGGGGGAGGTGGAGTTCCCTCGATGACCACAGGGCTAAAAACCCTGTGGATCAAGAGGCAAAGCAATCCAAAACAAATTAATATCAGTGATAATCAATGATCATCGAGGGACAAGCGGTAACACCAGGGACTCCAGCACAGAAAGGATGATCTACTATAAAATTGAAAATAGAATTGAAAGATGTAGAGATTTATAGTATCCTATACGCCTGGTCTGATGAATTCGTGTTTTTATGGATTTGTTAATAAGTTTTTGTGATTATGGGGATTCGCCTTGCATCTTTCTGATCTCGCCTATATGGAGCCCTATGCTTTTGGCTGAGGGGTATAGGAGGATTAGTAGGGATGTTAGTGAAGATACTCTATATAGTAGGACAATGCTTGCTGAGATATCAGCTGGGAATCTGAGGAATTGATATGCTATTGATGCTATTAGGTCTGATATCCCCACGGATCCTCCGAAGGAGATGGGTAGGATCCACCACAGGATCTGGATCAAAAGTATCGAGAAAACAGCATAGAGCAAGTCTCTACCCACATTCAGGGCCATGAAGATAGAGTACATGGAGAGCACTAAAAATACCCACTCAATCATGGAGATTAGTAGAGAGGCTATCCCCCTCCAGCCGCTGAGGAACCCCGCTACAGATTTCCTATACACATCGTATATTTCATCTATATTCTGTCCTGTGAACCTCTCGATATACTTATCAAACCTTCTAACAAGCCTCTCGAAGATCCTTGTTCTTATGAAGCCTAGGGCAATCACGTTTGGGGATACTATTAGTGAGAGGTATATTAGGATAAGGGTTGCAAATGTAGCCCTTTCAATCGCCACTACCCCGCTGCCTATATAGAGGATCACGCTAGTAATAGCTATAAGAGGTGAAAGTGTTACGCATATCCTGTGGAATAGTATTGTTGAAAGGGCTAGAAAAGCATTGATCCCGAGCACTCTAGTGGCTATTAGAAACCTTATAACCTCCGATATAGCACCAACAGGAGCTATATATGATGTAAATAGACTCACAACAGTGGCAGATATGGTCTTAAAGCCTCTTCTAATCCCACCTCCTAGTAGGATATGCCATGAAAGCCCATGGAGAGTGATTGATATTATTAGGAGGATTATTGAGAGAAGGACGAACCAAGGATCGGTTCTCGATAGGATCGATGACACATTTCCAACGCCTACATATAAATATATATATAGGATATATGCAACACCGCCCACACCAACTATAATCGCTGAGCTCTTCTTCAATAAGTTAGCAACCAATATAAATATCTAGGGGATAATTAATATAAGACGCATCAAGCTATCCTCAGTAGATGTAATGAGCCGAGGACCCTGGGCTCTTTATATAGGTTCCAGTCTAAGTCCTTGGGGTTCGGGCTTCATTGGGCCTGATATCTTTGATCATGCCCTCTTCCCTTAGCTTCACCACCCTCAGGACCCCTTTCCATCGGGATCCATATCACGAGCCCCACCCGCTCGGAGTGGCCCCAACCCACAGCTCCACCATTATAAAGACCTCCGATTCATTGCTGTGAAGAAACCCCCACATCCTGGCCCCTTTCTAGCTATCTTCTTCTAATATTTATCGATGCCACCTTCTGCCCACTCATTTTTAGATTGCATCTAGGACATTCAAAGTTCTGTCTCTCTTGGGTCTTCACAGCATATCAGCATCTGGGGCATTCTCTAGATGTGTTGCTAGGATCTACATAGGCTGTTAAAGCTACCTCTGACATCCTCCTATGAATCCTCCTCCACGGTGTTCTAGCATTCCTCTTCCTCCTCTTCTTAGCCCTTCTCCTACTAACAAGATCCTCGAAAACATAAATAGAGTTTGGAAATAGCATCCTAAGACCTGCTGAGAGCTTGTTCTTGAAATCCCTCTCCCTAGCTACATACTTCTCATAGAGATCCCTCTTACTCTTACTCTATGCAATGGTCTTCTTACGCTCATACACAATTTTTATGCTCTGGAGAGGCCTTAGATCAGCGGGATAAATCCTATGAGGGCTCGTAGCCATCTAGGGATAGCTCGTTGCTATTCCAGCCGATAACCCTCCTAACATCGATCTCCTCAGAGCTTTTAATGGTATTATTACCCTGTCATCCTTTATTATAACCTCACCAACATCCCATCTCCTCACCCTTTTCTCAAACCACGTCGATCTCCACGATACATAGAGATATTCTCCTGGCCTCAGAATTATCTATATCGTTCTAGCTTCATAGTCGACCTTCATGAGTGTTACTTTGCATTTAGCGAATCTCTTCCTAACCCTTGGCTTGATCTTCTTAGCCCCCCTCAGATATCTCTTCCTCCAACCTTCATAATCGAGTAAGCTTTCCTAATAACAGAGTCTACACAGTGTGCTGCGTAGGGGTTATACTTCATAAGCTCTTCTCTAAGCCTTTTCTTGAAAGCCCTATCCTTCGATATTGCTGGGATCCTCACCTTCAAACCTGTGATCACGACCAGCTTTCCACCCCTTCTAACAAGCTCTGGGAAGCTGTATCTCCACTCAATATTATCCCAGATCAGATCTAAAGCCCTCTGGAGAGCCTTAACGTGCCATGTCACAAGCTCCGAGGATCTTCTATCTAATAGGCACACGCTATATGCCCTCACAAGCTCAAGGTTCTTTAACGAGCCTCCTTGCACCCTTAAACACCTTCTTACGGCCTCAGCATCGCATCTCTACCTAAATGAAAGAGATATTATCAATCATTATAAGCATATATGAAACTCAAAGCAGTTTCACTACGGCGATATGATCTGCATTTATCTAAGATAAGCTTGTCAAATCAATATATAGCTGGGGACTTCCAGCTTGAACTATAGGATCGACATTGCAGATAATATAGAGAAGAGGGTTAGAACATATATAGAGAAATGTCTAGGAGATATAGCTGAGAAGAGGATAGTGGCTCTCGCATCCGGTGGCATGGATTCTGCTGTCCTTCTAAAGCTCCTCGATCTAATGGGCTACAGGATCATAATTACCACTATAAATACTAGAAGTAGGTCTTCTAGAGAGAGGGAGGCTCTCAGGGACATTGCTTCGGAGATCGGTAATATTGAGGCTTTCCACGAGCTAGAGGCTCCAGATCTCCTTGAGTATGTGGAGCTATATGGAACTTGGTATAAAGATGATTCCAAGAGGGAGCCCTACTATATCCCTGCTAGGAACATAATTTTTCTTGGCTATGCAGCCTATATAGCTGAGATCTACGGGGTAAGAGCGATAGTTACCGCACATAATAAGGGGGATGGCTCCCTTCTGCCAGACGCCTCTGAGGACTTTATGAAAAAAGTCTCAGAGATCCTCTCCACCTATGTCCCGGGGTTGAGGGTCTGTATGCCTCTCTCGGTACTGGATAAGGTTGAGATTGCTATCCTAGGGATCTCCATAGGTGCTCCTATTAATAAGAGCTGGAGCTGCTATGACTATCTGAATAAGCCTTGTGGCAGGTGTAGGGGGTGTGTTGAGAGGGAAAGGGCTTTGGAAACTGCTAGAAAGATTCTCTTTTCTAGGCGTTTCTAGGCCTGAATAGGGGGCATATACCGCATAGATGATAGGCTATGGATACCCTTACCCTCTTAACCCCGTCAACATCCACGATGGATTGATCTCCGTATATGTTTCTAAACTCGCCATCGCTATTCAGCCTCCAAGCAATACATATCCCATCCCTATTATTTACACACATAGGTTGCTTCCACAACCCCACAATACCTATTAACCTAACTATAGATGCGTCTCTCTTCACTAGGGCGAGGCCTTCCTCTATAGACTTAAGATCCTTTCTAAGCTCCTCCATACCCTGTCTAAGAGAGGGCAGATCACCGCTTCTATATGATTCAACAAAAGCTTCTAGACCGCTGATCTTCTCCCCGACAGCCTTGATCTCGTGGATAGCTCTCTCAACCAGGTTAGAGAGATCTGGTACGCCTATGGAGCTGTCGATCGGTGGGGAGACCCCCCGCAAACTGCTGGGACTATTGGTGGATCCACTGCCCTCATTAACTGGTTGCAAACCTTCTACATGCATCGCAATCTGGGTATTCTGAGGATCTGTGCTCAAGATCTCCACCACATAGAAGCTATCAATTATAGGTAATTTAAAGCAGCACCCCCTTAAAACCCTGACCCTCGCCCTAAAGAGAGAGGCCTTTAGTCGTAAGCTTATATATCTTAAAGATATATGCTCTATGGTGTATAGACTTTCCGCAGGCTAGAGTGGTCACCTGTAGAGCTTGCCTCAAGAGCTGCTAGAGATCTACATGGTGTTATAAATTTCGCAAGCGGTTCTCCAGATCCCTCTGTCATACCTGTGAGGGATTTCGCCGAGATCTTTGATGAGATTGTGAGGGAATACGGGGCCAGGGGTTTTCTATATCCAGGTGCTGGGGGCTTGCCGGTGCTCGTAGGTGAGCTCAGATCATATGTGTCTTCAGATCTAGGTGTAAGTATTAGGGATCACGAGGATCTCGTGGTGGTTTCCGGGGCACAGCACGGGATCAAGCTTCTTAGTCAGCTTCTGCTGGGTGAGAGAGATATAGTCATTACAGAGGATCCTACGTTCTGGGAAGCCATTGATCCTATGAGGTTCCAGGGGGCGAGGCTGATCGGTATCCCTGTTGATGAAGAGGGCATGGATACCTCGAGACTCGAGGATCTTCTTAGAAAGGGGGTTAAACCGAGGCTTATCTACGTGATACCCACCTGCCATAACCCCTGCGGCTATGTCATGAGCATCGATAGAAGAAGACATCTTCTTGAGATAGCTGAGAAATACGATCTTACTATATTGGAGGACGATCCCTATAGACCAATAGCTCAAGACCCTCCTCCCAGCTTGAAGAGCATAGATAGAGATGGAAGAGTAATCTACGTCGGGTCTATGAGCAAGGTTCTAGCACCAGGACTGAGGATAGGGTATGTGATCCTGGATAGGGTGCTGGCTATAGAGCTATCCAAGCTCGAGCAGCATGACTTCTCAACATCGACACCCATGCAGTTACTAGTGGCAAGGGCTTTGAAAAAAGGGTTGGTAAGGAGCCTCATCCCAAGGCTCAGAAGACACTATAGTGAGAAGATCAGGATCCTGGTTGAATCCCTGGAGGAGCACTTACCAGGATCATTTACTAGGGCTAGATGCGGCTTCTTCACAATAGTAAGGCTTGGCGTGGATGCAGAGAAGCACTTGCCAAGGGCAATAGCCTCTGGAGTAATATATGTACCTGCAAAGGACTTCCACATAGAGAAAAAACCTGCAGATACTGCTAGAATAAGTATAAGCATGCCATCAAAGGAAGAGATTAGAGAAGGTGTAGAGAGACTGGCATCATCAATAAGGGGATAGCTCAGCTGCAAGAACACCCAGTGATTTATGAAAACCCTACATGTCTTTTTCTACATCATATCATAATAAATATGCACATGATCAGCGCAGAAGCCCCCAGCTATAAATCCCTACCTATACCCTTTCAATACCATTTTAAAATACTATAGATAACATACTCTCTATGCATACTCTCTATGCTGGGTCGCTTGTCCCCCGATGGTTGTTGATTATCACTGATATTCATTTGTTTTGGATTGCTATGCTTCTTGATCCAGGGTTTTTAGCCCTATGGCATCGGGGGCTTCCCCCCGCTCCACCTCCCGGGCTATATGCCCTGGAAGGCTTCTCGGAAAGGCGGTCGAGCCCAGCGGCACCAGGCTCCCATCTAGGCTTGAAACCCCGAAACCCTTCTGGGCAGAGCCCTCATACAGGGCCTCGGTCTAGGGAGCTCTGAGCATCATCGCATCCCGAGGTCTCTCCACACCCAGGTCTAGCAGAGATTATCGCCTCATCATCAATACAGTTATGGATTGGGTTCTCATAAGCTTAAGCCCAGACAACAAACGAATATAAAAGCATTCCCACTACCATGAAAAAGGATACAACCCACTTCCTATATATATTGAATAGGTCTCTGAGAAACACGTCTGTGGCTTCCTTAGCGCTATCCTTGGAGGCCTTTTGATCCTAGCAATACTTGTCACAATGTCTACGGCTTCGATCTTTGGAGAGCTCTTAAATCCTTTTAGTGTTACGGTGTCAAAACCCCTGAGCTCACCTCGCCGGAGCACCCAATGGGGACTGATGCCCTAGGAAGGGATCTGTTCTCAAGGATCTTCTTAGGCATTCTTATATCACCATATATTTCAACATTAGGAACTGCCATAGCTTTTTTAACTAGGGGTGCCCATAGGCGTCACAGCAGGATTCTATAGGGGGGACAAACATTGATGAGACCATAACGAGAGTTATTGATGCTCTTCTATCTTTCCCAACACTTGTACTCTTTATAAGCGCCACATATGGCCAGAGGCCTATAATCGCCTCTATAGCGATTGGGATAGCTGAGTCGCCAATAATTGCCAGGCTTGTGAGAGGCACCGTTATAGGAATTATGTCAAGCCAGTTCATAGAAGCTGTTAGAGCGATAGGTGCTAGCAAAGTTTGGATCATGCGTAAATATCTTATCCCGCATTCAGCATCTATAGATCACACAGTTCACATTAACACTCAGCACCGCCATAATACTTGAATCTGGATTAAGCTTTCTTGGTCTCAGCACCCCGCCCTCTCTTATCAGCCTAGGCGGCATTATAAGGGAAGGCTTCCTCTATCTAGATAGCGCTTGATGGTATGCAGCATCCCCCCTCAGCTTTTCTAGTAGCTATTATCCTGTCGATAAATCTAATTGGCGATAGCCTTAACGACGCCATAGACCCTAGGTTCAGAGCTTCTAGGGAGAGAGAGCGCATGGCCAAGCCATATAGATCTCTGCCTGTGCTTCTTTAGGATTAGTGAGCAGCACTTGATCCCTATAGCATTTAATAGTGATAATAGTGACTCGGCATTAATGCAGCCTTCGCATCAGATTCCTTGCTCTATCACAGGCTTCAGCTCTTTGCAAGCTCGTCGAGGGCCCTCGCAATATCCTGGACTGTCTTTGTTGCCAGGGCTCTCATAAGGTCGTCGAGCTCTTCGAACCTCTCTATGAAGATCCCTCTGAAGCTATCCCTCAGCCTTATGTGGAGAGCTAGCTTCTCAGGCTCAACGGATCTTTTCCTCTGCCTGGCTGGGAGTTTCACAAGCTCGATCACTATAGAGCCTACCTCCACAACAGGTTTTCTCTCCCACTCCTTCATGCTCTTCAAATTCTCCTCGAGTCTCGATATAAGCTCGCTAGACAAGCAGACACCCTGGGTTTAATATAGTCTAATAGCTTAAAGGTATCTAACATGTTAGACCAGCAAGTACTACTAAATCTTAGTCATAGCAGATCATCGATTAATGCTGTGACGATTTTATTATGTTACCTTAAAGTTAATGAATAATGCTGATGGTTAGCTAGGCTATTTTGAGAATTAACCATAATAGTTGTTTGTCATATTACTGTCAAAGGGTAGAGCTAAGTGGATTTATTAACTGTTTCATTCTAGGATTACTTGGGAATAGATCTTGAGATTAAAAGGAAAAGTAGCTATAATCACAGGAGGGGCAAGAGGAATAGGCAAAGCTATAGCATTAAAGTTCGCTTATGAAGGGGCATCAATAGTCCTTGTTGATGTTCTAGAAGATGAGCTTTACGGATCTGCCCGTGAGATCAAAGATATCGGTTCAGAGGTGTTAGTGATTAAAGCAGATGTTTCAATAGTAAGTGAACTTGAGAAAATAGTTAGCAATGCAATTAAATTATTTAATAAAATAGATATTTTAGTGAATAATGCTGGGATCTTTTCGCATTCGTCTCTAGAGGAACTAACAGAAGAGCGGTGGCATAGAGTTATAGATGTCAATTTAAAATCCGCGCTATTCCTATCAAAATATGTGGCTATATATATGAAAAAGCAGGGAGGCGGGAAAATAATAAATATCGCATCAACAGCAGGTATAACAGGAGGATATTATGCCGGAATCGATTATTCAATATCTAAGGCGGGAATAATAACATTAACGAAAGCGCTTGCTAGAAGATTAGCTAAATACAACATAAAAGTTAATGCAATAGCGCCTGGAATAATAGATAGTCCGATGACAAGGTCATGGCCCAAAGAAGTAATAGAGGATCTTGTTAAAAAAATACCTTTAGGCAGATTAGGAAAGCCGGAGGATGTGGCTAATGTCGCTGCCTTCTTGGCATCTGATGAAGCTGATTATATCACGGGTCAGGTAATTATTGTTGATGGTGGACTGCTCCTTTAAGGTGTAATAGTATGGCGGTTCTGGAGCAGGCTATAGTGAATGGATTACTTCAGGGTGGGATATACGCTATAATAGCTGTTGGCATAAACTTGATCTACGGAGTTCTCAAAATCATAAATTTTGCACACGGCGAATTCATAGCCTTATCTATGTACCTGACATTCTGGCTAATTACTCTTGTCGGGCTAAATATGGCTCTCACGGCAACGATAGTCCTTTTAGTGATGGGTTTATTTGGCTATTTGATGATGCGAATTCTTATCGAACCGATACTCAGAGATCCTGAGCTTAACCAGCTCTTAATAACATTTGCCCTGTCAATAATACTTCAAAATATATTCCTTATACTTTGGGGAGCAGATTTTAGATCGATTCGAACGGAATCCATATCCTATAACATTGCAGGCATACTGATACCTTATAACAAGTTAATCGCCTTTATAGGGGCTATAATAGCAACTATAACTTTATACATTGTTCTAATAAGGAGTAAGCTTGGGATATGGATTAGAGCTGTAGCACAAGATCCTATAACTTCTGAGACCCTTGGAATAAATGCGCGTATTATTAGAACACTAGTATTTGTAATTGGAACGATCTCGGCGGGTCTTGCAGGGATTTTAATAGCGCCTATATATTATATATATCCTACAGTAGGCGTGCCATTTGGCTTGATCGCGTGGGTCATAATGGTTTTAGGTGGGCTTGGCAGCATGACTGGAGCGCTTTTAGCTAGCTTTATCATAGGCATGTTTGAATCTCTTATAGCTACCCTCTACAATGTAGAACTTGCAAGAGCATTTGCATTTATAATCTTCATAGCTACCCTGGCAATACGTCCATCAGGGCTTTTGGGAGATAAGGCGAGGGTGTAGAAATTGAATGGAGGACATGGGATAAAATCACTAATTCTATCTATAATATTACTACTGGCTTTGATTCCTTGGATTCCGTTGAATCCATATATTCATCATGTTATAACAATTATAATGCTCTTTGCCTATCTAGGTACTGCTTGGAATATATTGGGAGGATACGCAGGGCAGGTATCTCTTGGGCATGCAGCCTTCTTTGGACTTGGGGCTTATTTCACATATTTCTTTTTAAAATGGCTTAACATCACCCCGCTAATCGGTATGCTAATGGCAGCAGGCGTCTCAGTTGGGGCTGCATCGGCTATAGGATTCGTTGCATTTAGATTCGGCCTGAAAGGTATATATTTCGCATTAGCTACAATAGCATTTGCGGAGATAATGAGAGAGGTATTTATAGCCTTCAGAGATATAACTGGGGGATCTCTTGGGGTGTCCTATCCGGCTCTTGGATATAACCCTTTCTATTTTCAGTTCCCAGAGAGATGGCCTTATTACTACTTTATCCTTGTATTATGGTTAATTCTCATAAGAATTACTCACTATGCGAAGGGATTCTTTTTAAAGCTTATAGCAATTAGGGAGAATGAAGAAGTTGCGGCAAGTATAGGTATAAATGTTCCTTTATATAAGCTACTAGCTCTTTCGATAAGTAGCTTCTTTACCAGCTTAGGCGGCGCGTTCTATTTACAATATTATAGATATATCGATCCTAATACAGTTTTCGGTTTAGAGCTTTCCTTAGATATAGCGATCACAGCCATTTTCGGCGGGATGTACAGCATATGGGGGCCCTCTGTAGGAGCTCTTATCCTTATTCCTATGTCAGAGATCCTAAGGATAACCCTTGGAGGAAGTTATTATGGAGTATATCTTATAGTATATGGTATTCTTCTTATATTAGTTCTGAAGTTTATGCCTAGAGGCATATATGATAAGATATATAAATTAATAGTGAAAGAGGGAGCATTATGAGTAACAAGCCGCTTATGAGCATTGTAAATGTGAGCAAGAGATTTGGGGGAGTAATAGCGCTTAGAAATGTGAGCTTAGATGTATATACAGGAGAGATTTTAGGGTTGATAGGCCCTAACGGGGCTGGAAAGACAACTCTTATAAATGTGATCACAGGGGTTTATTATCCAGATAGCGGAAAGATTTATTTTGAAGGTATCGATATAACAAGGCTCCCCCCTTATAAGAGAAAAGGGATAGCCAGGACTTTTCAGGTTACTAAGGCATTCGAGAATCTATCTGTTCTAGATAATGTGAGGATAGCATCATACATGGTTACAGGAGATCTTAGACAGGCTGATGAAGAAGCAAAAAATATATTGGTGAAGCTAGGTCTGAGTGATAAAGCATATAGCCTGGCTAAGGATCTAACGATCTTAGAGAGAAAGAGACTAGAACTGGCAAGAACCCTAGCGCTTAACCCTAAGGTGATGCTATTGGATGAGGTGATGGCGGGGTTAAAACCCTACGAGGCTGATGAAATTATAGATATATTAAAAAGTCTTAATAAAGAGGGGATAGCTATGATTATTGTTGAGCATGTTATGAGAACAGTCACAAGGCTATGCTCTCGTATAGTGGTTCTTGACCGTGGAGAAAAAATAGCCGAAGGCAGTCCTAAAGAAATTATGAACGATCCCAAGGTAATAAAGGCATATTTGGGTGAAGTATAGATGAGACTTGCATCCCTACTTGAGGTCAGGAATATTGAAGTAGGTTATGGAAAGATTAGGGTACTGTGGGGGGTAAGTTTAGACATAGGCGTCCACGAGAAAGTGGCATTAATAGGCCCTAACGGGGCTGGTAAATCTACTCTCATTAAAGCAATAATGGGCATATTAAGGCCAAGTGCCGGAAACATATATTTTAATAAGCAAGATATTACGGGCACTGATACATATAGAATAGCACGCCTAGGAATAGGATATGTTCCAGAGGGAAGTATGGTGATTCCTCGTTTAACTGTGTTTGAAAACCTGCTGGCAGCTGTTACAACAAAGGAAGCAGAAAAAAGAAAAGAAGACACCTTAGAATTAGTATATACACTATTTCCGATACTTAAAGAAAGAAAAGATCAGCTAGGAGGTACTCTTAGTGGTGGAGAACAGAGAATGTTAGCAATAGCTAGGGCTTTAATGCTGAGACCTAAACTGCTAATAATAGACGAACTTTCGCTGGGGTTAGCTCCAAAAGTGATCGGCGCTATATATTCAGCGCTTGATCAGTTATATGAAAGCCAAAAAATAAGCATATTGATCACAGAACAGTTTGTTGAAAAGGCTTTGAGGTTTTCTCAAAGGGCATATTTATTAGAGAAAGGACGCATAGCCCTTCAGGGAATCTCGGAAGAGCTGGCAAATAATGAGTATATAAGGAAAGCTTATATTGGCTAACATAACATTAATAAACTAGTTAATATTAATAAGCTAGGGAATATCATACGAAGATAGGAGACATAGTAGTAGAGATCTTGAAGAAATATGGGATCAAAACCTTCTTCGGAGTACCTGGGCACCATAATCTTCCTTTATATGAAGCAATTTACGATCAAAAGCTAGAACATATACTATTTCATGAGGAAACGAATGCCGGGTTTGCTGCTGATGGATATTCAAAAGTACTAGGTCTAGGTGTGGTTGATGCAACGGCAGGTCCTGGAGCGCTAAGGCTAGTTCCTGCCATAGCAGAATCTTTCTCCTCTTCTACATCATTAATTGCTATAGTTGGGGACGTTGATCTAATATATATATATTCGCATAAATATGGCAGATCAAATGTTTCGCAGCAGACAGATCAACTCTCAATATTCAAGCCTATAACAAAAGCACAGTTCCTCGTAACCTCTCCATATAATGTTGAGGATATATTAAGAAACGCGGTAAAAATAGCAATAAGCGGCCGGCCAGGACCTGTTCTAGTTGATATCCCTGTAGATATCTTTTGGGGGTCTTATGAAGACCTAAGGTTAAGAAGGGCACATTATATTGAAACTTCTCCTATTAGATACATTCCCCCGGATGATGAGCTAAAAAAGGCCGCTGATATAATTAAAGGATCTAAAAGGCCGATATTATTATGTGGAGGAGGTATTCATATAGCCAGAGCATGGGACGAAGTAAAGGTTTTAAGGGATGTTAACGAAATACCAGTTATAACGACAATTTCAGGCAAAGGCTCCGTAGATGAAATACATCCGCTATCACTCGGTGTTGTTGGAGATCTAGGGGGATGGGAGCATGCTGTGGAAGCTGTTGAGAAGAGCGATCTGATAATCGTGGTTGGATCTAAACTTCCTCAATATGCAACATATAATTGGAAATTACTTGAAAATAAAAGTATAATTCATATAGATATAGATCCTGAAGAGCTAGAGAGAAATTTTCCAGCTTTGTTAAAGTTGGCAGGCGATGCAAAGGAAACTTTAAGAAAATTGCGTTACCTTCTATCTGGATGGAAATCTGAAGATGAGTGGGTTAGATTTATTTATAGGCTTAAAGAGCAACAGTTAAAAGAATTTGAAAAGATAAATAGTGATCAACCACGAGGAGAAGCCATAGATCCACGGATCATTATGGTGCTTCTCAATAAAATTACAGATGAGAAAGATGTATTAATATCAGACGCTTCTAGCGCCTCTGGATGGACAGCTAAATATTATATGTTAAAACGCGGAGGCAGAGCATATATAGCTCCCAGAGGTTTTGCAGGACTGGGATACGGACTGCCAGCATCTATAGGTGTATATGCATCAGGCGTAATCAATGGAAGAGTCATAGTAGTTACAGGTGATGGAGGTTTTGGCTATAGTATTTCAGAACTTGAAACTATTAAAAGGACAGGCTATCCTATTATGATCATTATTCTAAACGATAGCGCATTGGGCTGGATAAAGCTCGAACAAGAGATCCTCCAAGATGGAAAGGTGATTTCATCTACTTTTTTAAATATCGACTACGCCAGAATTGCTGAGAGTTTTGGAATTAAGGGATATCGCGTTGAGAGAATTCAAGAGCTAGATAAAGTATTAAAGGAAGCATATTATATAAAAGAACCTATAATAATAGATGTAAAAACTAAGACAGATCCTAGCTTTAGCCATAGTCTCTATAAGGCGTCAAAGAAACGATCATAGATACAAAAATGATAAAAATAGGAGTTAGGTAGGAAAACTATTAATATCTAAAAATATATGCTTACATTTCCTATACCTCATTGGTGAGGGAGGTTTGACAGTATTAATAACGGGTGGAGGCTTTATAGCTTCTCATCTTGCCAGGAAGATCATTAGTGATGATGAGCATGTAGTTATGATCAGTAGAAGCAGATCTAAGTTGGTAAGCGATATAATAAACAAATTAACCTATGTCGTGGGAGATATCTCGAGATGGGATATAGTCGCTCAGATCATGAAAGAGTATAGACCTGAATACATATATCACACAGCCGCTTTGCTTAGTGATGAGGCCAATAAAGATCCTATAGGCGCTTTCAAAGTAAATATAGAAGGTACTGTGAATATTTATGAGCTTGGAAGATTATATGACGTACGTAGGATCATATTTATAAGTTCCCTAGCTATATTTTCAGGATCTTCTGTAGTTAATGATGAATCCCCTAAAAACCCTCTTGAACCCTATGGGATCTCTAAGCTTTTTGGAGAGCTTTGGGGATTATATTATGTAAAAAAATATGGGCTCGATATAAGAGGGTTAAGGGGAACATGGATTTTCGGTCCAGGCAGAACTAAGGGAAGCACAGCATTTTCTAGCCTTATAATTCAAAAACCGGCTCTTGGAGAGTCTGTAACAGTGCCAGATTTAGAAGGTAACTGGATATATATAAAAGATTTTGTAAACGCATTATTGACACTCTCAAAAGCTAAAGATCCCAAGAGAAGGTTTTATCTCGTTGGGGGATATAATTTGAGTGTTAGAGATGTAGCCGAGATGGTTAAAGATATTATTCCAACGGCAAAAATATATATAGTCCCACCAGAGGGTCCAGCAATGCTTTGGCCTAAATCTGTTGACGATAAATATTTCAGAGAAGATTTCCATTGGAGACCTAAATATAATATTAAGGAGGCAATACTTGACTTCATAAAGGAGTTAAAGGAAAAACCCGATATATATAGTTAAAAATATTTTATGATTTATAGTATGGGCTACTTGGAGGAAGTGGAATTATGGGATCCGAGACTGCATATTCTTTAGGATATACTACATAGAGTGATCCATTTATCCACTGCATCACTACAGGTCTTGCCCTTATATTTTGGCCTATATGTTTTTGCGGAGCATCGGCCCTACCAATCTTCCCTATTAGCGTGTCTTCGGGGGTAGTTGGTGTTGCAAACTTTATACCATAACCCATAGGAGTACCGCCATCTGGTATGTCGACTTCCCAAGCTACTTTTAGGATGCTATCTGCATCAATCTTTCCAAACCTCTCTATAACCTTAGGAAGTATATCAGTTAGTAGTGGCAATGTATTTGCAAATCCCATATATGCGTGTGTAAGAGGCTTATAGCCTCTTTCTCTTTCGAACCTTTTAACAAATTCTTCTACTAAAGACCTTAGATCAGACCTTATAACGGAAATATTTATACCTGGGGGAGGTGCGGGGGGATCCACATTAAATATGTATTCCATATCTTTGCCAATAGCTTGCCAGGTAGCTGGGAGCCCGTGACCAGCTCCATGTCCTATAAACACCTTAAACTTTAGCCCAAGCTCTTTCGCTTGTCTGAAGAATAACACGGTATCAGTATAATAGCTTGTGGCTAATATAACATCGGGATCTGCAGCTTTTAGTTTAAGTATTAACGGGGAGAGATCTGTTGACGCCGCCGAATATGCTTCTCTTAGAACTATATTAAAGCCAAAGGCCTTTAAGATCTTCTCATTTGAGGTACCCACACTTGTGCCGTATGGGCCATCTTCGTGTATTATAGCTACTTTAATATCTTTGGGAGACTTTCCTAATTTCTGTGTAACTATGTCTCTAAGGAATAGGGCTGAAACAATTCCAAAATCTCCTCCTATAGGCTGATTCCTCAAAACGTATGTAAAGTTTCTCAGGGTTATAGAATCTGTAATAGCGCCTACCTCCCAATATATCGTTCTATATCTCTCCGAGGCCTCTGTAGCAGCTAAAGCTAAGGGGCTAGCATATGATCCTATTATTATCTGGACCTTGTCAATAGTTATTAGTCTTTCTGCTTCGGATGCGGCGACTTTAGGATCGCTTTTAGAGTCAGCGATCACATAGTTTATTTTATACTTGCCCAATATTCCTCCACGCTCATTTATAAGATCTATAGCGATCCTTGCTCCTGTCATTTGATCTATGCCAAGCGGAGCCATAGAGCCTGTAAGAGGAAATAAAAGTCCTATTTTGATTTCACCCACCTGTGTTGGTCGCTGAATCGAAGTGGTATAGTATAGATAGCTACCTATAATGGCTATGATTATTATAACAACCATAGAGATTATAAGGGTATTTCTAGCGATGCCTCTAAATCTATTTATTGATTTCTTAACATTACTCACCCTTGCCCCACCATAGGTAATTTAATTAGAAGATATATATTTTTTCTTTAAATTTATGCATATTTTTATGAGAGAATTATGGCGTTATTATTGCTCTTCCTCTGATCAAGCCCTTCCTGAATCTCTCGAAAACGCTATCAATTTCTTCAAACATGTGAATCTCTGTTTCAACGCTAATTATACCTTTTTCTATGAGTCTTGTCATTTCTACAAGATCTCTTAGTGATCCGACATACGATCCTAGGATCTCTATGCTTCTAAGAGGTAGGAGGGGCTACGCCACTACATTCCTGGGCCACCACGACCCTTAACCTGGATCTTTCCTCTTAACAGCTTTCATATGGAAACCAATTGCAGAAATAGTATCAGCCTATAGAATACCTTATGTAGCGACAGCCAATGTAGCATATCCAATTGACATGGTCCAGAAGTTCCAGAAAGGGCTCTCGATAGAGGGCCCATCCTTTATACACGTGCCCCAACCATGCTTCACAGGATGGAGATTCGACCCAAGATATGGAATTAAGATAGGAAGGCTAGCTATAGAAACAGCGATGTGGATAAACTGGGAGATGGTAGATGGAGAATTTAGAGTCACAGTGAGGGTTCCTAAGAGGAAGCACGTTAGACACTATCTATCATCCCCTCTCGCTAGGAGTTATAGGAGACCTAAGAGGATGGGAATATGCCATAGAGGCTATTAGCAATAGCGATCTGATTATCGTAGTTGGATCTAAACTTCCACAATATGCCACTAGTAACTGGAAACTTCTCAAAAGATAAGAACATTATACATATAGACATAGACCCTGAGGAGATAGGAAGTAACTTTACAACACTAGTGGGTTTGGTAGGAGATGCTAAAGAGACTCTGAAAACGTTGCATAAGCTAATAGAAGAATATAGACCAGAAAAAACCTGGATCGAATATATTTCCAAGCTTAAAGAGCAAAAACTAAAGAACATCAAGGCCTATAGTAATCAGTTCTCTGGAAATAAGATACGTCCTCAGATAGTCTTAGCGAACCTTAATGAAATTGCCGCGAGGAAGATGTGCTTGAATCAGATGCTTCGAGCTCGTCTGGCTGGACTACTACTAAGTATTTTCTATTGAAAAGAGGTGGTAGGGTATATATGGCCCCGAGAGGATTTGCAGGATTAAGATACGGTCTTCCTGCGGCTATAGGGGCCTATGCGTCGGGAATGATTAAAGGAAGAGCTATAGTGGTAGCTGGCAATGGAGGATTTAGCTATACGGTTTCTGAACTCGAAACTCTTAAAAGAGTAGGATACCCTATTATGGTTATTATCTTAAACGATAGCGCTCTTGGATGGATAAAGCTTGAGCAGGAGCTATTTCAAGGTGAAAAGGTGATTTCATCAACCTTCCTTAACACTGAGTATGCTAAGATCACCGAGAGTTATGATATTAAGGGATATCGAATTGAACACCCTCAGCATCTAGGTGAAGTGCTGAGGAAAGCATACTCGCTAAGAGAACCTGTAGTAGTGGATATAGCAACCATTACTGATCCTATGTTTAGCCTTAGTTTATACGAAACATTAAAGAAGAAATCATCATTACTATTAATGAATTATATTAAATACTAATTTTATGTATCAATTATTAACTAGAATAGCTTGCCATCTTGATAACAGGTGAAGGATTATAGGTTCTCACTCAGCTAGGAGATTAGCTAGTTATGGCGGGGGTATCGTTATATTAAGTAGAAGCATATCCAAGCTTAGAGGCGAACAAAGATAGAACAACCTACATTGTGGAAGACATACGTCTAAGTTGCAGAAAATGTGAAAAACCTAGATTTAGTGCTAGAATAAAGACGAAATCTCCAAAATAATAAACTGCAATGATAAACAGCATCAAGATCAAAAGCAATCAACAATAAATATAAAAGAAAGCCTTCAACTGATATAGAACTAATAATATTATTAAAAATACTAAAATCGATTTCCTAAAGAGCTAAAGGAAAAATCAGTTTTTTGGTAAAATAGAAAAACTATTTTCATGGTTTGTAGTATGGGCTGCTTGGTGGTAGTGGTATGACTGACTCTATTACTGCGTATTCCTTTGGATATACTGCATAGAGTGAGCCATTTATCCACTGCATTACTATGGGCCTTGCCCTAATATTCTGGCCTATGTGTTTTTGAGGAGCATCAGCCCTTCCAATCTTCCCTAAAATAGTGTCTCCCGGACTGCTTGGCGACATGAATTTAAGCCCGTAACCCGCCGGAGTCCCCCCATCCGGAATATCAATATCCCAAGCAACCTTCAAAATACCCTCAGAATCTACCTTTCCAAACCTCTCTATAACCCTAGGAAGAATATCAGTAAATAGAGGCAGTACATTGGCTAAACCGTAATATGCATGGGTTAGCGGTCTATATCCCCTTTCTTTTTCAAACCTCTTAACCCACTCCTCTACAAGAGGTCTGAGATCTTCTCTCATAACATTAATATTTATACCTGGAGGAGCTGCAGGAGCATCTACATTGAATACATATTCCATATCCTTTCCAACAGCCTGCCAAGTAGCTGGGATCCCGTATCCTGCCGTATGACCTATTAGTACCTTGAACCTTAGTCCAAGCTCTTTAGCCTGTCTAAAGAAAAGTACTGCATCTGTATAATAGCTTGAAGCTAATATGATATCGGGGTCCGCTGCTTTCAGTTTAAGTATTAAGGGGGAGAGATCTGTCGCTGCTGCTGAGTAAGCTTCTTTTAAGACTATATTGAAGCCAAAGATCCTTAATAGTTTTTCATTTGAGACACCGACACTTGTGCCGAAGGGGCCGTCTTCATGAATAATAGCCACTCTAATATCCTTAGGCTCCTTACCAAGCTTAGGCGCAACAACATCTCTTATGAATAGAGCTGAGACAATACCGAAATCCCCGCCTATAGGCATATTCCTTAAAACATAAGTAAAGTTCCTCAGCGTTATAGAGTCTGAAATAGCGCTTATCTCCCAAAGCACAGTTTTATATCTCTCTGTAACTTCGGAAGCAGCTAGGGACAGCGGGCTAGCATATGTTCCTATTATTAGTGGGACTTTCTCTATTGTTATTAATCTCTCCGCTTCCGACGCGGCTACCTTGGGATCACTTTTACAATCGGCTATTACATAGCTTATCCTATATTTACCTAATATGCCTCCACGCTCATTTATAAGATCTATAAGAATTCTTACCCCTACCATCTCATCTATACCGAGAGGTGCCATGGAGCCCGTTAGTGGGAATAAGAGTCCCACTTTTATCTCTTTCACTTCCTGCGATATTCTCTGTGTGTTTATGTAGTATAGATAACCCCCCACCCCGGCTATAACGATCAATATGATAACTGTTGTGATGAGAATGCTCCTAGCTATACCCTTAAGACCACCTAACAAATACACCATAGACCACCCAACAAAAAATAAAACCACAAAAATAAATATATTATTCTATATCGTGACATCGTATTGAACACATTGAGAATACTTATGATTTGAATTTCGGAGGAGTTACTTCTGAGACTTTCTACTGAAGGATAGCCTTATCTATGGTTAGATGTTGTCGTTGATGTTTTATTCTAGTATTTTTTTCACTAGTTCTTCTGCTTCTGCTATGTTATATTCTCTTAGGAGGCTTATTCTGCTGGCTTCTATAGATCCTTCGGCGTGTATCATTAGTGCTAGGGAGTATCCTGTGAGGCTGCTGCTCCCAGCTAGTTCTTTCGCGATTTTCAGGATCTTTATTCTCTCCTTACCGTCTACGGCTCCTGCTAGGTACTTGGCTATTCTATCCCCTAGCTCTCCTCTAAGATCTTCTTCTGATGGTAGTGTTGCTATTATCCCTCCTGCTATGTCTACAAGCCCTTCTAGGATTTTTGAGAAGTTTGTGTTTGAGTAGAGCTTCGCTATGTTTGTGTAGAGGGGGTTTGGGATTGCTATTCCCTCTTCTATGTGTGCTGCTACTGCTGATGCTATGGCCCCCATCCTCATGATCTCCTTCCACATTATCATATCGACTATCCTGCTCCTCACGTGGTGGGCGTCCCACACACCGTTTGCCCTCGCCACCAGGCTTGCTGTGCCTAGGTATAGATTCGCCATGGCAGATCTATATGATACTGCTGTGAATCTATGGTATGTTGCGAATAGATTCGCTAGGTAGCCCGCGAACTCGTACTCCCTGAACATGAAGACCCTCTCCCACGGGACGAAGACATCATCGAATATAGTTAGGGTCTCGAGCTCATAGTCCCTAGTGCTTAGGATAGCACTCCTATTCCCCTCAACCTCGTCTATAGGCCTCACCACCATCGAGAGACCCCTGGCATTTGCTGGAACTGCGAAGGCGACTGCGTAGTCAGCGTCTCTCTGGGTCATCGCCCTAGTGGGGATAACGACGATCTCGTCCACCACAGCTGCCTGGGTCGTGTGGGCCTTAGCACCCCTAACCACTATGCCATCGTCCCTCACATCCACAATCCTTAGATAGAGATCCGGGTCCTTCTGCTCATGAGGCCTCTTAGACCTATCGCCCTTAACATCTGTCTGGGCGACAGCCAGAGCAAGATCCTTCTTAGCAACATCCCTATAGTATTTCATAACCCTCTCATAGTATCTAGTCCCCATCCTAGCATCTATCTTCCTAGAAGTCACCATGAAAGCGAATAGCGCGTCCGACCCTATAGCCTGCCCAATATTGAATATACCGTTACAGGCATATGTATGGCTATATATTATTCTATGCCTCTCAACCAGATCCTCAGGGCCTCTCGGGATCTTATAGTATCTACTAATAACACCCAGATCCCCATCACTATAAACCCTATTAGGCATTTCGTACAGCTTGGCAAGATGCCTAGCAGCAATCCCGAGAACAGGGTGATCCGCTATAGATAGAACCCTCTCACCCCTATAGAAGACGCTTCTACCATCTCTAAGAGAATCTATATATTCAGATACCTTCCTAACCAAAGCAAATCCCTGAATCTATAGCCTAGCTAATTTAAAAACTAGGCAAAAAGAAAAAGAGGCTTAGAAGAACATGGGTTGGCTGGGCAAAGACTATTCCCAAAATGAGATATTCAGCCCTTAGGGGGATTTTTATATAAATAGATGCTTCATGATTATATCGATCTCCTCGAGAGCCTTATCCCTAGTGGCTATATATGTTATCCTTCCCCCGCTCATTACTCCTATCTTGGTGGCGATCTCAGCTATTGTGTTGAGTTTCGGCCTGGTTCAACGATCACTATGGTCTTACCCATCTTCCTCAGCCTATCTAGCATGCTATATATTTTCTTAACCATTATAGGCATAACCCCCTCTGTCGGTTCATCTAGTAAGAGGAGATCTGTTTCTTTTAATAGGCTCCTCAGTATAGAGGCTATCTTTCTCTCCCCACCGCTCAGCAGGTCGGCTCTTCTATTTAGAAGCCCCCTTATCTCTGGATAGATATCCTCTAGCTTGGATAGATCTATGTTCTTTCTACCGGCACTCAGCCTTAGATTCTCGAGAACACTCATCCCGTGGAAGAGCCCTGTGTCATCCGGCATATAGAAGATCCCCAGCCTCGATATCTCATAAGTCCTCAACCTGGTTATGTCTCTACCCCTAAACAGAATCCTTCCCCTTCTAATAACCTCAATACCCATTATGGCCTTTAAAAGGGTTGTCTTCCCAACACCGTTCCTACCCAGTATAGCTATGAGATCCCCCTCATCTATCGATAGGCTGATGCCATGGAGCACATGTGCCTTGCCATAATACGCATCGAGGTTCTCTATTAACAGCATATCTACACACCCAGATAGATCTCCTTAACACGCGCATTATCAGCTATCTCGCTAGGAGGCCCGTCAGCTATGACCTCACCCCTATTCATGACGATAATCCTTTTAGAGATGCTGAACACTATATCCATGTCGTGCTCCACAAGCACTACTGGGATCTGCTTCGCGATCTCGCTGATCAGTGAGGCCACATCCCTCTTCTCATCAACATTTAGCTAGCAATAAGAGCCTCGGCTTCGTGGCGAGCGCAACAGCGATCTCCACGAGCCTCTGCAATCCGTGGGGAAGCTTATATACCTCAGTATCTCTATAGCCATTGAGACCAAGTCTCTTTATAATGCCATCAATATCCACATCGCTGCCCTTCTTAGAGAGGGAGGATATAAGCACATTCTGATACACACTAAGGCTTCTGAAGAGATTTATTATCTGGAACGTCCTAGCAATCCCGAGCCTCACAATCTTATGGGGACTCGCCCCCGTTATGTCTCTACCCATGAAGAATATCCTACCCGAATCCAGTTTCAGCCTACCGGTTATGACATTTATAAGGGTTGTCTTGCCAGCCCCATTAGGACCTATTATAGCCGTTACACCATCCCCCCTTATAGCGAGGCTCACACCGTTAAGTGCTGTGAAGTCCCCGAACCTCTTAACCAGATTCTCTACCCTGAGTATCTCCTCACCCTCCAAAGCCTATCCACCACCTCTAAAATACCTCCTCTAGACCCTAGGATCAGGGACGCTAGGATCATGCCGAGGGCGAGCTGCCATATATCTGCCCACCTAGCTACATAGGTGGTTAGGAATACAATGACCAGCGAACCCAGGATAGGCCCTGAGAAGAACTGCGCACCGCCGATCAGTGTTGCTAGGAGAGGCTCGGCGCTAGTCGTCCAGTAGGCTAGATCAGGGGTTACAGCACCCATTAGGATGGCATATAGGGCCCCCGCCACCCCGGCAACAGATCCTGATATGATGAATGCTATCATCCTAAGCCTGAAGATAGGGTGTCCTGTGAATGGCACGAAATCCTCATTAGCACCTAGGCTCCTGATTAGCAGGCCCAGCCTGGATCTATGTAGTATATATAGCAATATAATGGTAGCTAGGAAAAAGGCATATATATAGTAATATCTAGCAAGGGGGTCGGATATATCGATCAAGATCCCTGTCCTCGCAACTCCCGAGAGGCCATCGCTACCACCGGTGAAGGATCTCCATTTGAGAAGTAGAGCATATAATAGCATGCCGAAAGCCAGGGTTAGCATTGAGAAATATATCCTGCTATGCCTCAGAGTCAGGGCACCCACGACCAGGGCCAGGGCTAGGGATACACCTATAGCTACTATAGTCCCGAGCAGAGGATCCTTAATCACATCTCTATTAAATATCGCTAGGGAGTAGGCGCCCCCAGCATAGAAGAGGGCATGGCCAAAGCTTAGGAGCCCGGCGTAGCCGAATAATATGTTATATGATAGGGAGAACATAGATAGTATCATGAATAGGGAGGCCATATACATGTAGAAAGGGTCTCTAAGAGCTGGAATAGATGCTGCCCCAATACATAGGAGAGCTAGGGCATATAGCTGGGGATCTAGTCTAGAGAGTCTCACCCACATCACCTCTCACCGAAGATTCCTTGGGGCCTTATGAGGAGGGATATAGCCATTATGAGGTATATGAGGAGAAGATCTATCTCTGGGAAGTAGAGAGTGAATATGCTCTCAGAAACACCTATTATCAGGGAAGCCACATACGCCCCATGGAGATAGCCCAGCCCAGCTATAACCGTTACTATAAATGCAGATACTATGAGGAAATCTCCCAGCCCGGGAACCACGGGGGAGAATGCCACTAGTAGCCCGCCACCGAGGCCGGCGACTAGGCTGCCTAGGAAGAATACCGAGGTATAGATCATCACGGTGTTAATGCCCAGGGACTCAGCTATATAGGGCTTTCTCCATGTAGCCCTTACTCGAAGACCCCACATAGTCCTGTTAATAAGAATCACTATTAATAAGTATATTAATAATCCAGCTATTATTACCGTGATCATGTAGAGAGGGAAGGTCCTACCTAGAACATTGATCCCTGCGGACAGAGTTTCTGGAAGAGGTACAGGGACTGGGAGCTTCCCCCATATATTCTTAGTCACATCGTTTATGACGAGGGTAGCGGCGAATGTCATGAGGAGCTGGTATGTAACGTCAACCCTATAGAGGGGTCTTAGGAGAAATCTCTCGATAGCGATCCCCACGATATCCGCTGCAAGGGCTGCCAGGGGCAGCGAGGCCCAGAAGCTTCCTGTGAATCTGTAGAACATATATGTGAGGTATCCGCTCAGGACTAGGAGGGCTGCTTGTGAGAAGTTAACAACCCTCAGAACACCGAATATCAGTGTGAGGCCCGATGCTATTAACCAGTATATAGAGGCTCTATAGAGACCTGTGAATAGCTGATAAAAAATCGGCGTAAGATCCACGAGATCTGCACTCGCTCTAGGATCAGCTTATTAGAGGTATCTTATAATCTGGAGGCGATCTATAGTAGAGAAATGCTGGGACTGCCCTTATATCCGTTAATTCCGGTACATCATCCCCAACACTGATCGTCTCGCCCGAGATCCTCCCATACGGTACCTCATACACCGCCTGGTGATCCTGAGGCCTTATCCACCTAACACCGGCTGGGGTGACTAGGACCATGCCCTCCATGGTCTTGATCAGCGTATCTAGATCGAGGCTCCCCGTCCTCTCCAAAGCAGCCTTGATCATATATATAGCTGTATATGTAGTCTCTGCTGAGTATGTTGGGAGCCTGCCCTACCTCTTCACAAATGCATCGACAAACCTCTTGTTAATATCTGTTGGTGGGTAGAACCACACATATCTACCGCTAACCCAGGTACCATGCTGGGTCATTGGATAGGCTTTGCCAAGGCCATAGGCAACATCCATAGAGTAGCCCTAGGATTAAAAACAACCTTGATCTTTCTATATAGGCCTAGCTCCACAGCCTGCCTATGAAACGTTATAGCCTCAACAGCCCAGTTAGTAGTGAAGAGACCCTCAGCATCCGTCGCCATAACCGCGCTAATCCATTTTGTGAAATCCGTAGTTCCTGGAGAGGGGTTCCACTGCTCGGAAACAAAATCAACACCTGGCCTAAGTGCTTTAAGGGTTGTCTTAAAGAGATCCCATGAGACCCTGCCATACTCATAGTCAGGATTTATCCCTGCCCACTTCCTAACTGGGAGATCCTTTGCTATCCACGCAGCCAATATACCGTCTTGCTAAACCGGCACAGAGATTCTAAATACATGCTTGATCCCCTGTTTATAGGCAAGCTCCTCTGTAAGCCTATGTGTCGCTGTGTGAACAACCACCAAGATCCTGTTGAGCTCCGGCATCATAGGTCCCACCCTCATAGCATTACCGCTGGAGTCTATACCAACTATGAAGTCCACCCTCTCCTGCTCAACAAGCTCCCTAGCCTGTTTAACGGCATCAGCAGCCTCATCCCTAATAACAATCTCCATCCTGCTACCGAGGATCCTGCCAGCAGCGTTTATCTCCTCAATAGCCAGCCTAGCACCCTGCTCTATATACTCACCATATGTGGCTCACGTACCGCTTCTAATCCCCATAACCCCTATCCTAATCACATCCTTAGGCAGCTTCGATACAGGTGTGACTGTTTTGGTAACAGTCTGTGCCACAGGGGAGGTGACTGTGACTGTAGAGACCGCCGCAGCCTGTGTCTGTGTTATAGTTCTCACGACCTCTGCCACCCTAGCAGGTGCTATTGAATATCCCCCTGCAACCCCTACAGCGAGCCCGACTACTCCTGCGCCTATAAGTTTTAACAGGGATCTCCTAGCCTCATTAACCAAGAGAAGCCCCATGACCTATTATTCATAATACTAAGCATAAACATATGTACTCCCTTTAACAAATATGATATAGAGTCTAATATAGGTATTAATTATGTTTTCACAACATACAACAAGATCTAATATACATAATAGAATTAATATATCGGCTATACATATTTCCCAGATATATAGATATATTAACCCTTTAGACTCTATATCATATTTGTTAAAGGGAGTACATATGTTTATGCTTAGTATAAGGCATATACTTGAAAGGGCCCGGCTATACTTCGCTAAGAAGGAGATCGTATCTAGGGTTGAGGAGGGTTTATTTAGATACACATACGGAGATATGTATAGAAGGATCTGTAGGCTTGCAAACGCTCTAGAAGATCTCGGGGTTAAAAGGGGGGATAGGGTCGCCAGTATTGCCTGGAATACCCATAGACACCTCGAACTCCACTTCGCTGTTCCCTCCATCGGAGGTGTTCTCCACACTGTTAATCTTAGGTATAGTTCTGAGGAGATTATGTATACCATTAACAAGGCTCGTGACAGGATCTTGTTTGTGGATCTTGATCAGATGTCCGTCATAGAGAAGATCCACAGTGGTTTGGAGACCATCGAGGCAATAGTTATAATGGGCCGAAGATATGCCGGGAAATCGGTGATAGATGGGGTCGAGGTATATAGCTATGAGGAGATGCTTGAAAACTCTAGAAAAGAGAGAAATCCCAACCTCCCCACCAGCTTTCAATTCTATAGTAGATCATCCTATCAGAGCCGCCTTTGCAGCAGGCCCCCATCCTATCTCCTTTCAATTCTATAGTAGATCATCAGGAGCTGGGTCTCAATCCCGCAAAAGGCGGGAAGAACTAGAAAAGCACTTTCAATTCTATAGTAGATCATCAAAAGATGTTGTTTTTGGCTGCTGCTTTGGAGCATGCTTTGAACTTTCAATTCTATAGTAGATCATCTATGCGCCTTTCTCAATGCCATCCCAAGTGATGTTGAGCCTTTCAATTCTATAGTAGATCATCCGGAGCCTCCAAAACCTACGACATCATGAGGACAATGGGGCTTTCAATTCTATAGTAGATCATCCTGATCCTCGAAGAAGCAAAACATGGGCTTAAACCAACATCTTTCAATTCTATAGTAGATCATCCATTTTGAGAACCGCTTAACATAGTCTAGGGGTCTATGTGGACTTTCAATTCTATAGTAGATCATCCCCAAGCGATGTTACATCAATAGCTATAGACAGATCAACTTTCAATTCTATAGTAGATCATCTTTCTTTTTTTGTAGAAGTGTAAGTTACTCGGATAGATGGGGTTCTTTCAATTCTATAGTAGATCATCGAAGTTTCTGTTACCCAATCTTTTCAGTGTGTTGAACGAGAGCCTTTCAATTCTATAGTAGATCATCGGGCTTCTCGGTGGCGTATATCAGCTCGACGACAGCTAACCCTTTCAATTCTATAGTAGATCATCTCTATGTTTGCTGCTATGAGTCTTCCATCAACGATATAGAAGCCCTTTCAATTCTATAGTAGATCATCTCGACGAGGTGTGGTGGGATCGATGATATGTGTGCTATGACCCCCTTTCAATTCTATAGTAGATCATCTGTAGAGGCACACGATCTGTATCTCCGTGGCATTGGAGCCCCTTTCAATTCTATAGTAGATCATCGTAACACAGCTACAGGCACCAGAGCAGCTTACACAGAGCATCTTTCAATTCTATAGTAGATCATCATGCTCTGAGGGCTTATTTGTTTGGTTCTGGGCTTGCTCTTTCAATTCTATAGTAGATCATCCATAGCGTCAGCAAGCCACGGAGCCCTAGGAGCTATCGATCTCGCCACTTTCAATTCTATAGTAGATCATCTCTTCTTCTGAGTTCTATGATCTTAACAAGCTTACTGCTCTTTCAATTCTATAGTAGATCATCCTGTAACCAACGCACTTGGTATAAGGCTTCCTATAACCTTTCAATTCTATAGTAGATCATCAGCAGCCGGCTGTGGAGGTGGCTGTGGGGGCTGCAGAAGCTCGTCTTTCAATTCTATAGTAGATCATCTCTAGACCTCTTCAAAATCTACGGCAACGAGCTGGCAAGGCTCTTTCAATTCTATAGTAGATCATCGAGTTCTTCTATTCTCTGTAGCTGTGCTAGGTAGCCTTTTGTCTTTCAATTCTATAGTAGATCATCCAAAGTCTTATACTATACACACATTCGCCAAGCTTCTTAACTTTCAATTCTATAGTAGATCATCCAGAGATGACTTCGCCATTCAGTGCCATCTCACAACCAAGACTTTCAATTCTATAGTAGATCATCACGCTAGAGAATCTAATAGAATCTAATTTAGAATCTTACTTACTTTCAATTCTATAGTAGATCATCAACCCACGTGAGAGCGCCCTGGTGAAATATCTAGCTTTCAATTCTATAGTAGATCATCGATAGCAAAATACGTGAAACAATAGAAAAGCTGCAGCAAATACCTTTCAATTCTATAGTAGATCATCCCTACTTCCCAACGCTTTCCCAACATGATGTTGAGATCATCTTTCAATTCTATAGTAGATCATCATAGTATCACAGCTACAGAGATGTTAAGTGCACCCGAGATCTTTCAATTCTATAGTAGATCATCGCCCTGGGGGCATGTAATAGTGGGGACAGGCGCAGGAGCCTTTCAATTCTATAGTAGATCATCAGCCCGAGGCGTTATCACTATCTTGTTGGGGGCTTTGTAGCTTTCAATTCTATAGTAGATCATCTCCCTAGCCGTGATCATAGCATCACCTAAGGCGCCTCCCTACAGTCTTTCAATTCTATAGTAGATCATCCTGCGATATCGGATACAATGACATGATAGTATGTGCAATACTTTCAATTCTATAGTAGATCATCTAATCTAGGATCACTATTTTCTTCCCCTCAAGCTCCGCTCTTTCAATTCTATAGTAGATCATCGTTTTCCATAGGCTTTATGTTGTTTTTGTTGGTGCCTTTCAATTCTATAGTAGATCATCTATGATCATCATGCCACTGATAAGCAATATCTCGATAACATTACTTTCAATTCTATAGTAGATCATCATATCTGTGGGGACTTGGATAAAGCTGTTTTGAATATCTGTCTTTCAATTCTATAGTAGATCATCATTATGAGGCTGTTTCTGGGGATGAACATTGGTAAGATTTAGCTTTCAATTCTATAGTAGATCATCTATGAGCGATGGCATTACTGAGGCTAGCGATGAAAATCTGCTTTCAATTCTATAGTAGATCATCCAAGAGGCAAGGGGGGGTGTGAGAGACCAGCTAGCAGATATACTTTCAATTCTATAGTAGATCATCTCGAGAGGAGAATGAGCCGGGGATGCTTACAGCTGTCTTCTCTTTCAATTCTATAGTAGATCATCGGGGCGAATTTTTTGAGAAAAAACAGGTTTACTTGGGTTCTTTCAATTCTATAGTAGATCATCCCGTATACACTTAAAATCTTCATATTCCGGTTCGTATTCCGACTCTCTTTCAATTCTATAGTAGATCATCATGGACGACGACCCCTCTCTTATTGAAAGAATAGCTAGGCTTGAGGACTTTCAATTCTATAGTAGATCATCTGCTATCTGGGCTGCAGCAATTGCTTTTCTCATCTTTCTTGCTTTCAATTCTATAGTAGATCATCCGTTAAATATAGAGGAACCCCTGCAGGTATAAACCCCATAAGCTTTCAATTCTATAGTAGATCATCTATATGCCACGTAGAACAGCCCAGGAGCGTTATCGCCGACTTTCAATTCTATAGTAGATCATCCTAGTCTAACGCTTTGCTGTTGCTCTTGCTGCTGGGTGGTCTTTCAATTCTATAGTAGATCATCCTGATCTCCTCGCCGGCTCGGGTGGCTCTGGCTACACCAAAGCTTTCAATTCTATAGTAGATCATCTGCGGTGTTGGGGGCTTTGGGGCTTCTTTTTTAACTATGATGCTTTCAATTCTATAGTAGATCATCCAAATATCAGCAGATCATCAGTAGCATAAATATGAACAGGTTCTTTCAATTCTATAGTAGATCATCGACTATGGACTGTTCTGTGTTGATATATGATGGTCTACTTTCAATTCTATAGTAGATCATCGTATTTAAGCTTTCACACGGGATCAAAGCGGATCAACAGCACTTTCAATTCTATAGTAGATCATCAGCTATATCATTACCACACCTTTCAGAGACCAATATGATAGGCTTTCAATTCTATAGTAGATCATCTGAGATCCTTAAAGCGATGGAAGACGCAAATTACAAATATACTTTCAATTCTATAGTAGATCATCTCCGCTCACTACGACGATAGAAGCTAAAACATAAACAAATACCTTTCAATTCTATAGTAGATCATCCATAGTTTTGAAAACGCCCATGCCACAGCTGGTGGTCGCCTTTCAATTCTATAGTAGATCATCGCGATGAGTGTTCTCACATCATATTATACATTGTTCATAGCTTTCAATTCTATAGTAGATCATCAAAATCTTGCACAGTCGCTATCATAGAGTTGATGAAAGATACTTTCAATTCTATAGTAGATCATCTAATACTATGCTACCAAGCGCACACACGATCCCTACCTCGTCCTTTCAATTCTATAGTAGATCATCTTGGACACGGCGATTATATAGAATAGATTTCTGATCGTGTCTTTCAATTCTATAGTAGATCATCTACAATCGAGAGAGCGATGTTTATCTTTATCTCACACTATCTTTCAATTCTATAGTAGATCATCAGATCGATGTGAGATAGAACTCTATGACTATATATTCATCATCCTTTCAATTCTATAGTAGATCATCGTTGGTCTCGGGGATTGTCGGTGCGATAGTGTTTATAGCTACTCTTTCAATTCTATAGTAGATCATCGAAAAAGAAACGGCAGAAAATACAACTATATAGATCTATATGATCTTTCAATTCTATAGTAGATCATCTCATGAATATAACATATTATATCTCTAAACATAGAACCCCCTTTCAATTCTATAGTAGATCATCCTGTTGGGTGGTGGTGATGGCTGATTTCGACATAGTTCTCTGCCTTTCAATTCTATAGTAGATCATCATCATTTGGGGGCTCCCCTCAGGGATTTTCAACCCCCACCATCATTAGTTCCTTTCAATTCTATAGTAGATCATCGTAACATAGATTTTTCTGCCAATTTTTATTAGTTCGCCAACCTTTCAATTCTATAGTAGATCATCGAAATTGCTGGTTGTAGAAGGGCTGCCACTGTCATATATGGCCTTTCAATTCTATAGTAGATCATCAGAGTCGGTTTGACCTCGCCACCGAACATCATCTCCCCTTTCAATTCTATAGTAGATCATCTTGTCATTGTGGGCGATAATGTCTATAGCCAGGGCGAGATACTTTCAATTCTATAGTAGATCATCAAGAAATAGATCTTTCTGCTAGTGTCAAGAACAACGATAACCTTTCAATTCTATAGTAGATCATCATGTTTGGCATATCTGTTAATATTGTGCGGAGCACTGTGCACACTTTCAATTCTATAGTAGATCATCCTAGACGTGCTGCTAAGCTCAAGAGCTAGCGAGGCAACACTAGCCTTTCAATTCTATAGTAGATCATCCACAGATATTATACGACATCGCAGAGATGATCGAGGAAGTCTTTCAATTCTATAGTAGATCATCACTGATCGGTCTCTCAGTATATATGATCAGCTTCCTAGAACCTGCTTTCAATTCTATAGTAGATCATCGCCTCCTCCACCGCCTGCTCCGATGTAGAATGTTACTTTGTCTGCTTTCAATTCTATAGTAGATCATCGGGTGCTAATCGCATATAGCCTCCCCACCACCCGCACCTCTACCTTTCAATTCTATAGTAGATCATCCTCAACAATCAACAGCCCCTCCCTGAAATCAAGCATGAAGCCTTTCAATTCTATAGTAGATCATCGGGTGTTGAGGAGGCTCTGCAGGCGAAGGAGCTTCTCTCCCTTTCAATTCTATAGTAGATCATCTTTCGCAACGCCAGGCGGCCCTACAAGCAGTGCATGAACCTTTCAATTCTATAGTAGATCATCTGAAAAGCTTCTCAGGCAGAGAACCACATATATCGGATATCTTTCAATTCTATAGTAGATCATCGCAAACAACATATTTGCCTATGACTATCCGAAATATGTCATAGCTTTCAATTCTATAGTAGATCATCCAGGCTCTTCATAACCTCTATAACCGCTCTCCCCGCATCTGCTTTCAATTCTATAGTAGATCATCGCCTCTTTGTAGAACTCAGTACCCTCGGGGCATTGCAAGCAATCTTTCAATTCTATAGTAGATCATCGAAACCAGTAACAGCTATATCAGGGAGAAGATAACCAATATAGCTTTCAATTCTATAGTAGATCATCTATCCCCCGAAAAACATCATTTAGCTAGCAGCTTTATCATCTTTCAATTCTATAGTAGATCATCCACAGGCTTCTTCTTGATTCTAACAGGGTTGCGGCTATGTTCTTTCAATTCTATAGTAGATCATCTCTATTGTTTTGTATTTCATGGCTGGTCTTTCTCTGTATTGCCTTTCAATTCTATAGTAGATCATCCCACCTGCTCTGCGGCTTGGCAACGGAGAACCTTGTGAAATAGCCTTTCAATTCTATAGTAGATCATCACACCTTGACATGGTCATTGTCAGAGTATACCTCGGCAAACTTTCAATTCTATAGTAGATCATCCTCTCTCTATACAAGGCGACTGATGTAACTCCCTTAACACGCTTTCAATTCTATAGTAGATCATCCTTGGTATAAGGAATCCTGAGACTTCGAGGCCTATGGCGCACTTTCAATTCTATAGTAGATCATCTGCAGCCCCATCCATCATAGCCGCTAACGAGGAGGGTGTGCTTTCAATTCTATAGTAGATCATCACCCAGAGCCCGAGATCGTCTATATAGACGAAGGATCTATCTTTCAATTCTATAGTAGATCATCCAACAATCGCTTTTGATCTGCTTTTTGTTCTCAGCACACTTTCACTTTCAATTCTATAGTAGATCATCATCATATTAACTCACTGCCGTACGCATCATCATACTTAACATCTTTCAATTCTATAGTAGATCATCATACCTGACTACAAGCTTGCAGGTAAAATAAAAGCTGCTGTACTTTCAATTCTATAGTAGATCATCTCATCGTTCATATTCTGGGATCTAGATGACTTCCTACCCACGACTTTCAATTCTATAGTAGATCATCTAGATCTTTTTCAAGCTCTATTACTGTAATATCTGGTATATCCTTTCAATTCTATAGTAGATCATCCAACCATCATGAGGATCGCCGCTCTATCCGTGCTCCTATACACTTTCAATTCTATAGTAGATCATCAGTTGATGATGTGGATTGCTAGAACTAAAAGTGAGCTGAACTTTCAATTCTATAGTAGATCATCTTGTAGGCTAGGTAGTATATGTATAGGCTTGCCGGGCAGCTCTTTCAATTCTATAGTAGATCATCTACATCTCGCTTTGCTGCTGCAATATTCTCGTCAGCAGCGATCTTTCAATTCTATAGTAGATCATCCGGGGCATGAGCCATGGCCCGTGATCCCAATGGAACACCACGATATCCTTTCAATTCTATAGTAGATCATCAGAGAGTTGTTTATGATCCCTTTGTAGGGGCCCCTACAACTTTCAATTCTATAGTAGATCATCGAACATTGTCAACATATACATAGCCGAAGTTCCACTTTCAATTCTATAGTAGATCATCTCGATATTATTGTTTCTGGCTCCTCTATCTCGACGACTCTTAGCTTTCAATTCTATAGTAGATCATCTGGAGAGGGTTTCTGAGGAGGTTACAGAGAAGACTGTGTTGCTTAGCTTTCAATTCTATAGTAGATCATCAAGCCGCCGAAGGAATAGCGGAGTACGAGAGACCGCAGCGGCTTTCAATTCTATAGTAGATCATCCATCTTCGAGAGGATCACAGGGTCTTGGGCTAGCTCGTATCTTTCAATTCTATAGTAGATCATCCAACTCATAACCAGGGAGAGGTTGTCTGAGCTCGTAGGCCCTTTCAATTCTATAGTAGATCATCGTTGGGAGAAGCCGGCTGAGAGGCGCTCCACACACCCCCGCTTTCAATTCTATAGTAGATCATCTCGCTTGCAGAGTATCTCGTTGCGAAGAAGCTATGTAATACTTTCAATTCTATAGTAGATCATCCTTAGAAAATATATGGAGACGATCTAGATAGCTTCTTTGACTTTCAATTCTATAGTAGATCATCCTGCGCCCATGGAGGCGACCACGTGGGGAGATGCTTCTCAGCTTTCAATTCTATAGTAGATCATCTCGATGTTCAGTTCTTTTATTGCTTTCTCCTGTTCGGGGCTTTCAATTCTATAGTAGATCATCACGCAGATCGGGGCGGTTCCACAGCTGTGGGTGCTTCAGAAAGCTTTCAATTCTATAGTAGATCATCCGTTGATGAAGATCTATCAGGAGTATATCGAGAGATGTAGAGCTTTCAATTCTATAGTAGATCATCCGATCCACGTGGTCTCTTTTTGATCTTGTCCAGTTCTATAGTAGATCAGCTTTGTCTACTATTATTTATGTTTTGGGGGTATTTAAGCGAAGATCTAGCTTTTGATCCTTGTTTTTGATGACCGTAACGCTTATTAGCCTCAAAATTTTTCGATCTAGCTTGTCCTTGGATCTTTTGGGATGATCTCTCGGGATCTTTTTTCTACTAGATCTGTTTTTGATCTTTGATCATATGATCTTTTCGATCTCCTTGGATCTTTTTCCCTATTATTTCCCGGTTGATTCCGGGATGATCTCTGTTTTTGTCTTTGTTGTTTTCGATATTATGATCCCTAGTTTTGTTGGGTATATGTTGTTTGTTTTTCCTCTTGTTATTACTAAGTTTAGCTTTTTTAGTTCTGTTATGTGGTTTGCTATTGTTTTTTCGCTCTTTCCTAGGTTTTTTGCTAGTTGGGCTGGTGTTATTCCTGGGTTTATCACTATTGTTTCTAGTATTTTTTTCTTTTCTTCT
>Ga0079998_114935_pt1 | contig 49045 bp, 37 predicted proteins | sample PerSpoBPS_BMetaG_FD_69201 | JGI IMG/M metagenome (GOLD analysis project Ga0079998, IMG submission 69201) | Thermal spring microbial communities from Yellowstone National Park, Wyoming, USA - Perpetual Spouter B (PS_B) MetaG (SPADES assembly)... | ecosystem: Environmental > Aquatic > Thermal...
GGTAGGGGGTGACCCGGAAGCGGTGGGGCGGGACCTGGACCTTCAGGCGGATGGTCTGGCCGTAGTAGTCCCGCCAGGCGCAGGCGCCGGCGCTGTCCCCGACGCCGGAGCCCAGGGTGGGGGTCTCCAGGCAGTAGGTTTTCCAGGCGACGTTGGCGGTGGGGCAGAAGTCGGGGCCTTCGGGGGAAAGGGGGCGAGATTCCACCACGTGGCCGGCGCAGTCGATCTTCGCCAGGATCTCCTGGCAGCGGGTGAGATGGCGGTCAGCCCGGATCATGCCGATGGCCGTCGGCCCGGTGCACCGCCGCGCCTCCCGCCCCGAAGAACCGAAGTCCTGCGTCTGACGCACCTCGTAGGTGAGATCACAAACCCACGATCTCTCACAGTCCTGGCCCTGGGCAGCGGTGGGGGAGGGAGACCCTGCCATCCATCCCAAGAAGAGGGCGAGGAGAAACAGAGAGAAGGCGATCCGTCGCATCCAATCACCTCCTTTCCACTACAGACCCCTCGGGGCTGATAATCATGATTCCGACTGGCTGAATGGTCGCAGGGTCGACCGTGCCTGGGGAGGGATCCTGGAGACCCACGCGGGCCAGCAGTTCCGAGCGCCGCCAGAGGGGCAATCCGAACAGTTTCGCCAGGTCCTCCGCTGAGCCCCTCGGCACGGCATGGACGATGCGGGGCGGCCGCGGGGCCGGGAAGGAAACACCAACCCAGCGCCGGGCCTTCGGATCGTAAGCGATCGCCTGGATGCCGCGGATCGCCTCCCCGCCTTCGATTCGGTAGCGGCCCCAGAACTCCTCCTCTTCCACCCGACCCTTCACCCAGGCTGCCTCTGGGATATCCACATATACGTAGACCAAGACCGGGAAGTCGGGATCCTTGGTAGCCACCGCCGTGTAGGGCAAATAGAGCTCATCGATCCGCTTCCCCTGGGCGTCGTAGGCAGCCCCCCAATCCTGGGTGCGCCGGGGCTTCACCTGGATTTGAGGCACCTCCATTCCGGGGGCCCAGAACCAGGGGACGGAGAGGACCTTGTCCTCCACCGAGGGCGCGGGGATGTCGGGGTTGGGGACCAGGGTGTGGGCCAGGTCCCGGGCCAGCCCCTCGTAGACGCAGGCGGGCTCGATGCGCTGGGGCGGCTTGGGCAGCTGGATGGGCTGCCCCGTCTTCGGATCCCGCAGCGTCCCCTGGAGGGGAACGAGCTGCCACAGCCGGGGGTCCTCGGGGCAGAGGGGGGCGGGGGTGCGGGTGGGGGCCTGGGCGGTGGCGGTGACGGCGGCGAAGATCGCCGTTTTGGTCAGGGGCGGCAGGGGGGGGGCGGGCCGCTCGCCGGGGAGGGCGGACCGCTGGCCCAGCCCGAGGGCGAGCAGGTAGAAGGCGGCCAGGAGGGGGAGGGTGAACAGCAGGCCCCAGGTGGCGGGGCGCAGGCGGCGGCGGCCGTAGTGCTCATACGTGAGATACCACCACAGTTCCTTGAAGAACCACCGGATCCAATACATTGCGACCTCCTCGCCGGCTTTGAATCCATCTTGCGATCACTGGCCTTCCTGAAGGATCCCCTCCAGCACCGTCCCCTCGATCGCCACTCGGGTGGAGAGGGTCCCCAGGAACCCCCGGGTGGTCACCCGAGCGCGCGCGGCACAGGCCGGAGGGACGGACATGCAGGAGACCTCCTCCAGGACCGCGCCGGGGATCCGGGCGTCCGCCCAGATCTCCGCCACGCGCGCCGCCATCGCCGCCGGATCCCCTCGCAAGCGTCCGCTCGCATCTGGAGCGCTCCGCTGCGCTCCATCCCGAACGGCCAGGTTGAGCACCGCCCGGGTCCGCTCGATGCGGATCTGGTGCACCATCAGATCCCGGACCGCGGCCGCCATCGGCGCGAACACCACCGCCAGATACAGGGCCAGGAACGGCAACAGGCTCATGGCGGGATCTCCTGCCAGCCGGATTTCCAGTGTTCGATATAGGTCTCCTGGCGGACCCGGACGTCCTGTCCCAGAAACGAAAGGAGGGGAACAAAGAGCGTCGGGCGGGCGATCACGGTGCACACCACCCGGCCGCCCCAGATCCCGTCGTGCTGGACGGTGACGTCCACCAGTCGCCGGCCCAGCACCGCCCGGGCGGCGGCCTCCCCCTGGCGCAGCCCCTGGGCCCCGTCGGAGGTCTGGGAGGCCTGGGCCGCGCAAGCGTAGGCGGCCCAGACCGCGAGATTCGCCGTCCGCCCCCGCTCCATCAGGCCCAGGATCCCCCAGAACATCAGGGCGAGCACCGGCAGCGCCAGGGCCAGCTCCAGCAACGCTTCGCCACGCCGCACCGATCCCCTCCCCATCACCACCAGTCCTCCGGCGGCCCGTCCCAGAACCGCCACTTGCGGAAGAGCAGCTGCAGGGACACCCGCCAGCGGATCGGGACGCCGTAGAAGCGCCCGCCGGTATCCTGGACCTCGTCCACGCGGGCCTCCAGGGCCCGGCGGGTCGGATCGATGGCGGAGACGATCTCCGCCGAGGTCACGCCCGGATAGGCCGAGGTCCGGAAGGCGGCCTCCGCCGCCAGCCGGGAACGGACGCTCCAGCGCAGGGCGTAGGCGCCCGCGTAGAGCATGTAAAGCAACAACAGGAAGAAAGGAACCATGGCCAGGGCGAAGGAGACCAGGCTCTGGCCCCGCTGGTCCCGCCGCCGGCGCGCCCTCCCCATCAATCTCCTCCTGACGCCGCTCCCGTAGCCTCGTCCATCTTCTGGCCGCCGATCCGGAAGGCGTTGAGGATGCGCTGGCGGACGCCCGGCAGGGCCAGGGCGGCCACCACGGCGATGAAGAGGAACAGCAGGGCGAACTCCACCAGGGACTGTCCCTCCTCCTCCGTCAGAAACGCCCACAACGTCTGCATGGATCACCTCCGCTCACCGCGAAGATTTAGAAGCCGAGCAAGTCCTGGCCGCCGGCGAAGACGTGATAGAGCAGGACGATCATGTAGCCCATAATGGCCAGGATCCCCGCGGCCATTACGTAGGGCTCGACGGCCGTCACCCGCTCGGAGACCTCCTGCTCCATCTCGGAGCCCAGATCCTGGATGAGGGAGGAGAGGATGACCTCAAAACCGGCTCCTCCGGAGATGGCTGCGCGCACCCCATCCATGAAGCGGATCAGGTAAGGATCCCGCGGATCCGGGGCATGGAAGAGGGCTTCCTGAAGGCCGGCCTCCCCGCGCGCCGTGTAACGGGCGACCAGGAAGCGGGCCCAGTTGGCGAACACTCCGTCTCCCACCGCTGCCCGGGAGAGGGCATCATCCCAGGCTCTCCCTCCGCGCAGGAAGCCCCGGGCCGCCGCCAGCACCAGGAGCATGTTCGACCGAAACCGCCGCTTCCGGGCGGCGATGGCCGCCGCGATCCGTCGATCCGGAGACAGCACCCCGTAAAGCCCTGCCGCCAGCCCTCCCAGGATCCCCGGGATCAGGGTGCCCAGGAGCAGGCCGGTGAGCAGACTTCCTCCGATCATCACCAGAAGGCCCAGGGCCATCCCCCGCAGCCGCGCGGCCCACACCGCCGAGACCGTGGCGTAAGGCGTATATCCAGAGCGGGCGATGCGCTCGGCCAAAGGAGCTCCCCGGCGAAGCGCGATGCCCTCCCAGACAGGCAGCAGCGGCCACAGGAGGGGATAAAGCGGCGTCAGCCAGGCCGGCAGCGCAGTCCCCCGATCCAGCGGATCCGGGCTCTCCGGCCGGGCCCGAATCGGATCCGCCGACCGCAGGAGGGACGCCCACAGCCCTCCCAAGACCAGCCCGCCGGCAAGGAGCGCCGCCAGATCCGCCAGGCTCATCGGGCTTCCCCGCCGGGCAGGATGGGATTCCCATAGCGGTCCGTGGGGATCAGGCCGGCGCCTCCCCGGGCGATGCCCACCGTCTCTTCCATCGAAAAATATCGATCCATTATCCACTGGGAAACCATCAAAGCCCCCCACCATCCGCCCACGATCAGGACGGGGCTGATCGGATCCCCGAGGAGGAGATCGCGGAACATCGGATCGGAGGCGATCAACAAGAGCAGGCCCGCCGCGGACATCACGATGATGAGATAGATCCGGCGTTGCATCCCGCGCCCCCGGGCCCGGGCGACCTCCAGGATGCGGCGCACCCGGTCCATCTCCTCCGCGATCACCTGAACGATCTCCGAGACCCCCGCGCCGCCGCTCATGAACACCTGCAACACCTGGGCGGCCGAGGTGGCCACCGGATGGGCGAGGGCCGCTGCCCACTCCTGAACCGCCCGGGTTCGCGCCTCCGGCGCATCGCCGGCCCGAGCCAGCCGCTCCTCCAGGTCCGTAAGGGCCCGACGGGCCACCGGTCCGCATACTTGCTTGGCCCGCGCGATGGCCTCCGAGCGCGGCGCGCCGGCCCGCAGCCCGGCTGCCAGCATCCGCAAGAAGACGAGGAGCTCCCCCGCCAGGAGCAAGCGGCGGGTCGCGGCCTGCTCCTGGGCACGGACGAAATAGAAACTGGCCCCGAAGAAGGCCAGCATCCCGGCGGCCACGGGACCCAGCCCCGCCATCAGGCCGATCAGCCCACCCGCCGCCGCCCAGAGGACCGCAAACTGCAAAAACAACGTGGGCGGCAGATCGATCCCTGCGGCCCGCAGCATGCCCTCCAGCCAGGGGCGGCGCACCAGTTCCCGCCAGCCGGACCGGATCAGAGCCTCCTCGGTCGGGCGGGCCAGGGCGGCCAGCGCCCCCGCCCCCACAATGGCACCCGCCAGCAATGCCACCGCGTCCCGCAGATCCATCGGATCCCCCCGATCTCTCACCAGACCATTGCGCCGGCCCCCCAGGGCAGATCCGTCAGCCCCAGCTCCTCCGCCGTAAAGCGCGGCCGAGCCGGCCGGGAAGCCGGTCGCAACCCCTCCCCCGTCCGCTGAAAGACCGTCCGCAGGGCCGGCTGATCGGAATCGCCCTCCACAAAGGGCAGGACCTCCGCGATGGCCTCCACGAAGCGCTGCCCTCCGTCCGGCCCCTCCCGGTAACCCATCACCACCACCGCCGCCACCGCCTCGGCAAACATCATGGCGATGGTTCGGACCGGAAGATCCCGGGCCTCCGGGTGGGCCTGGGCCATCTGGAGGTAACGCGACCACACCCGCTGGACGCTATCGGTGTGCATCGTGGTGACCTGGGGGCCGTGGCCGGTGTTGGCCGCCCGCAGGATCTCGAAGGCTTCTGGACCCCGGGCCTCTCCCACCACGATGCCGTCGGGGCGCTCCCGCAGGGCCATCACGATCAGATCGAAGGCCGAGAAGGGGACGATCTCCTCGCCCGGCAGCTTCTGTCGGGTGAGCTTGTGCACCACGTTCCCCGGGTCGCTATCCGGGCGGCCGTCCCAGAACACCATCAGCTCGTAGGAGTCCTCGATGATCACCAGGCGGAACTCCCGGCCCACCTCCCGCAGCAGCGCCCGGGCCAGGGTGGTCTTGCCGCAACCGGTCGGCCCGGCGATGATCAGGGTTCCCCGCCGCCGGAGCACCCCCAGCAGATACCGAGCCGCCTCCGGGGTGAGCACCCCTCCCGCCACCAGATCGGATAGCCCGGGCGCTCGGCCGGGACGGGCCAGGCGCACCGTCAAACAATCCGAGGGGACCAGCGGCGGGGCCGACCAGGAGATCCGCACGGTCAGGAAACCGATGGGATCCGGGAGATCGATGGAAAAAGATCCCTCGGCGGCCGGCTTCACATCCCCCGGCGTGCGGATCCCGTAGCGCTCACACAGCCGGCGGATCCCTCCCATCAGGCGATCCGGATCCTGCACCTCCCCCCAGCGCGCCCAGCGCCCACCCCGGAAGACCCACAGATAGCGCCGGTGGTGAAGGGCGAAATCCTCCACCGCGGGGTCGCTCAGGATGGGAAACAGCTCTTCCCAGTCCAGAACGGCCAGGGCAGCCCGGGCCAGCGTCGCCGGAGCCGCCGCCGGCCCCAACACCTCCTGGGCCGCCCGCAGGGCATCCGCCACCCCTGCCGGACGTCCTCCGGTGTTCCGGGAAAGGGCCGCCCGAAGCGCTTCCAGAGGCAGCGCGGCCTCCGTAGGGAGAAGCGACTCGATGGTCTCCGCCCGGATCTCCGGGAACATCCTCCGCTTGCCTCCTCGTCCGGTCCGGTTTCATCGCGCCCGGCCAGGCCGATCGCACCCCTCCTCACTGTCTCCGCCATCCTGCTCATCGCGTGCCGGCTTTCCTCGTTCCGCCCTCATGGGCTCTTCTCCACCCACCGGGCCTGGTCCCCCGGCAAGGGATAGATCACGCGATCCTCCAGCCGCGCCACCCAGGACAGCGGGAAACCGAGCATTCCGGACTCGTCCGCCCCTGTGCCAAACAGCAGGAACGATCCATCGGAGGAGCAGCCTCCCTCCACATAGGGGAGGAGGTGATTCGGCATGGAGAATCGTTCGTCCCCTCGGACGAAGGGGATCCGACCCTCCGTTCGGAAAGCGTCTACGAGCTGCCCGCGCGCTTCGATGGCGCCCAGCGGACGCACCGTTTCGGCGGACAGATCGGCGATGTAGAGCTCGCTATGTTCGAGCCCACCGCCCGCGGCGCCGCCCCACGGATGCCGATACACCGCGAAGTCCAAAACCACCCAGCGGCCTCGAGCCCCACAGACCGGTTTCCATACCCTTGTCTCAACGATCCCTCCTCTCTCCGTGGTCCTGTATCGGATCTCCATCCGAACCCCTTCCGTCCCAACTTCCGGTGGGGAGATCTCCTCTATCTTCTGCGAGGGATCCGGCCGGAACAGCTCCGCGGGCAACGGAAGTGATCGGACGGAACCGTCCGATCGCTTCACGCAGAGGGAGCGGCCGTCCGGGCACGGCGACGCCTCCGGAGAGGCCGAAGAAGCCTCCTTCGGACCCACCCCCGAAGGCGCCGGCGTGCAGAACACCATCGGCGCCTCCTGCGCCCCCAACGTGGGCTGCACCGCCACCCGCGCGCACAACTCCCACCCATCCCCCGCCCGCCGCCAAAACGCCCTCTCCAGCCGCGTGATGTAAAGACCCACCTCCGGCACCGGCCCCAGCCACCGCTGCCCGTCCGTGAACCAGATCGCATACGTGTCCGCCGTATACGCCGTCCGCTCCTTCGCAAACTCCCGCACCACCCGCACCGCCAGCCAGTGATCCCCCGTCCGAAAACCCTCCGGAAGCGGCTGGGGACGGAACGCCAGAGGCGCCGGGGTCAGCGTGGGGAGACGGGTCCGCGTCGGAGCTGGCGAGGGAGAGGCCGCCGCCTCCTCCGCCGGAGCCGTGGCCCCCGGACGCGGCCCGGGGGATGGCTCCGCCGGGGCGCCGCACGCCCCCAGCAGCAGCCCCACCACCAGTCCCACCGCCTTCCACCGCCCGCTCATGGCATCCCCCCTCCGGACTGGCCTTCTCCCTTCGAAAACGCCAGCATCCACCATCGCTCTTTCCGGGCCTGATCATCAACGGCTTCGAGGAAATCCTCCCAGCGGTAGCGCTCGGAGCGGTTGAAATAGGGGTTGCCGATCACCACATAGCGCCCCTCGGGTCCCTCCTCCAGCTTCTGCACCGTCACCCAGTGGGAGACGGAGTCTGAAGCCTGATGGGGAGTCAAAAGACCATCCCCAACCTGCAGGCCGCGTTTCTCTTGAATGCGCACCAGGGCCATCAGGGCCTCCCCGCGGCCGAGGCGCTCCTGCAAGCTCTGCCACAGCCCCTCCGAATCCTGTTCTCCATTCGGCACCCAAGCTTGCTCTCCCTTTAACCCCAGTTCGCCCGCCGCTCGGATCAAGTCATGGGTCCCGGTGTAGAAGCCGAGGCTCCCCTTGCCCGGACGGGCTTGGATGTTCTCGCGAATCGATTGCTGAAGCGAAGCATCCGCGGTGCGCAGCGTGCTGGCGATCGCCGCCTCCACCGGGACGGAGCGGCCCAGCACCGCGCTGGCGGCCATGCTCAGCCCCACCGGACCGCAGGCCGCGCTCCACGGAATGGACTCCGGCAACGGTTGTCCTTCCCGGAGCCCCAGCAAGGAACGGAGGGAAGCCTCCGAAACCCCCAGCTGGAGCAGCTGGGCCGTGGAGACGCGGGCCTCGAACTGGCTTTGAAGGGGACGTCCGGTGGCGTCCACGGCGCGGGGATACCCCTCCGGGCTCAGGGCGAGGGGCACGAAGGGCAACGCCCCGCGCTCCGCCGTAGGGGCCTCCTGCACCATCCGGGCTGCCATCCGGAAGGCCTCCTCCAGCCGGTCCATGGCCCGCTCCAGGACCTCGGCCATGCGCATCAGATGCTCCGCGCCCCGTTGCCAGCGGGGATACTGCCGGGCCCAGAAGGCGCGGAACTGTTCCCCGGGCACCGCCCGGGCGATCTCCCCCAGCGCGTTTCCGTGCCCCTGGGCTCGCTGAGCCAGGGTCTCCCATTCCCGGGCCCCCCGCCGCAACGCCCGGGCGATCTCCCGAACCGCCTCCGGCTCCACCTGCAGCCCGCGAGGATCCGGCGCGCCCATCGCTTCTCCCTCACAACGTGGGATCCGGCAGCGATCGCAGCATCTGCTCCACCTCGGCGACGGCCTGGGCGATCCGTTCTTCCCCGGCCGCAATCGCCCTGGAGAGCTGCAAGCCTTCCACCAGCCAGCGCTGGAAGATCTCCAGCCGGCGCTGGGCCTCCTCCAGGTAACCCCGAGCGGCCTCTCCCGCCCAGAGGCCCGGCAGCTCCTCCAGGAGCGCCCTTCTCACCTCCATCCCGATACGCTGAGGGGTTTCCTCCTCCAGCCCCCGTCGGTAGGCCTGGATCGCCTCCGGCCAATGCGTCCACCTTCGCGACGCCGGCTCGTCGTACGCCATGGCTCCTCCTTTGCGCCCTCAATATGCGCGCGGGGATCGCATGCGCCGCGCCTGCTCCTCCTCCAGGGCTTTCAGGTTGTTCAGGGCCTGGCGCAGCGCGGCGATCGCCGCGCGGTTTTCTTGAATGCACTTCCGCAGGTGCTGGATCAGGGTTTCGCCGTAAGCCCGCGCTGCCGCCCCATGCGGCACCCAGCGGGGTTCCAGCGGCTCGATGGACCGGCCCATGGCCGTTGTCTCGCCCTCCATCTCGCCCATGACTTGCTCCATCTCCGCGCAGAGCGCGAAGGCCTGATCGTAATCCACCTGGTAGATCCGTCCCATCCCGATCGCCTCCGCGAGGATGTCTCATTAAGATGATAGACAGTCGCCCCTCTCTCTCGTTGCCGCCCCGCTCAACGCCCGTTCCCATTTTTCCCATTTTTCTGAACGCGATCTCCGGTTCGAATGGGGCACCGCTTATCATCATGACGGAACCGGCCGCATGGACGGCAGGCGCCCTGCGCCCGGACCGGCTCCCCTCCGTGCGGCCGTTTTCATCCCGCCCGGAGGAGCGCCGGATGAGCAGGGACCGCATGGCGCAGGCCTTTGCGGACTTCGATCGCATCCAGCAACTCGTGGAGCGGGCCGCCACCCGTCTCTTGCGCGTCCTGGACCTCCCCTCGTGGCTGGATCCGGAGGATGTGATGCAGGAAGGGTTCCGGATCGTTTGCGAGGCGGTCGAGCGATGGGATCCCGAGCGGGCACGCTTCACCACGTATCTTTACCTCCACCTGGACCTGTTTCTGCGTCGGGCGATCCTGCGGCGCCTGAGAGGGCATGCCGAGTGCCCCTTGTGGGAGGAAGAGGAGGAGTCCGGGGATGGGATCCATGAAACGGTGGAAGCACGGGAGGAGCTGGAGGCGCTGCAGCATGCCCTGCAACGCCTGAAGGAGGAGATGCCTCTGGCCTTCGCGGTGGTGGTTCGCTATTTCGGGCTGGAAGGGCATGCCCCCAGCGCGATCCCGATGATCGAGCGGCGGCTGGGGTTGACCCGAGGGGAGGGCCAGGGCTGGTTGCAGAAGGGCCTGGACCGCCTGCGGTCGCTGCTCCAGGAGAGGGATGGGGAGGGAAGGGGAGGCTGAAAACAAAAAGGGCTGACCTCCCCTCTCAGGGGAAATCAGCCCCAGGTGAGACCATCTGCGTCCGCGCTCATGCAGCCTTGAGGAACTCCCGCATCTGGCGGACCTTCATCTGCTTGCGCAGGTAGCGCAGCGCTTCCGCCTCGATCTGGCGGATCCGCTCCCGGCTGAGGCCGAACCGCTGGGCGACCTCCTCCAGGGTGTAGGAACGGCCGTCCTCAAAGCCGTAGCGGAGGCGCAACACGCGGGCGTGGCGGCTCGGGAGCTCATTGAGCAGCTCCTCGATCTGCTCCCGCAAGAGCTGGTCCGCGACCACCTCATCGGGAGCCGGGCTTTCGGCGTCCCGGATCGCTCCCTCCAGGGTGGTCTCTCCCTCCTCGTCCATCGGCTCCTCCAGGGAGAGCAGAGGCCGGGCGGCGTTCCAGAGCCACTCTACCTTATCGGTGGCCGTGCCCATCCGTTCCGCCACCTCCTCCGGCGTGGCCGGGCGGCCGGCCTCCTGCTCGATCTGATGGGCGATCCGCTGTGCCTTGCGCAGCTGCTCCTGGGCGTGGATGGGCAAGCGGATGGTGCGCGCTTGCATGGCCAGGGCCCGGGTGATGGCCTGGCGGATCCACCAGGTGGCATAGGTCGAGAAGCGGCGGCCCCGCTTGGGGTCGAAGCGCTCCACGGCCTTCATCAGACCCAGGTTCCCTTCCTGGATCAGATCGAGCAGGGGCACGCCGAGGCCCTGATATTTCTTCGCCACGCTGATGACCAGGCGGAAGTTCGAGGTGATCAGCTTCTCCCGGGCCTGGCGGCCCTCTTCCACCAGCCGCTCCAGGCGCTGGCGGACATCGGGCGGGAGGTTTCCATCCCGGGCCAACCGGCGGGCGGCCTCACGCCCCCGGGCCATCCGCATGGCCAGCTCCTTTTCCTCCTCAGCGGTGAGCAACGGATGGTCGGTCACCTCCCGAAAATACAGGGAGATCAGATCCCGATCCTCCGCCAGCTCGCCCAGGACCGGGAGGGAGGTTTCCTCATCGAGCTCGGCCCATTCCGCCTCCGCCTCAAGGGCCTCTTCGTCCCAGGGCTCGCCCCAGAGCTCCTCGTTTTCCAGCTCCTCCTCCTCATCGGGGAGGATCGGACGGTTTCGACGCTCCATTGTGACCTCCTTCCGGCGCTTCACAGAGAATCCGCGCCGGGAAACCGTGAAGCACCTTATCGATCCGTATCCTATGGAACCCGCATCCGGCGTGACACACCTGCGTCTGTGGTCAGGCTGGGACCGCGTTTTGGGAAGAAATCAAAGAAGAAAAGATGGGCGAGCGGTCATTTCACCGTCCGCCCTTCCCACAGGGGTGCAGGAGGAGGATCTGGCGGATCCCGAACCTTCCAGTTGCGGGGGCGGGATTCGAACCCGCGACCTCCAGGTTATGAGCCTGGCGAGCTACCGCTGCTCCACCCCGCGGCGCGCCCATTCCCCTGGCAACGGCCTACTCTCCCAGGGGGTCGCCCCCCCCAGTACCATCGGCGCTGGCGGGCTTAACTTCCGGGTTCGGGATGGGACCGGGTGTTTCCCCGCCGCTCCAGTCACCAGGGGAATGGGGATGTTCCGGCATCTTAACAACTGAATTGTGGTAGGAAGGCCGGGTATCCGGCGTTGGGACGCCAGGGGGGAACCCCTGACGGACCACCTTGGGGTGGGTCGAAGGGCATCCGGCTCACGCCGGGATATCGCCCCCCGACCGGCACTCCCTAGAAAGGAGGTGATCCAGCCGCAGCTTCCGCTACGGCTACCTTGTTACGACTTCGTCCCAGTCGCCGGCCCCGCCTTCGACGGCTCCCTCCCTCCCCCACGCAAGGCCCCTCCGGGGAGAGGCCCTGGGTGGGGGAGGGTTGGGCCACCGGCTTCAGGCGTTGCCGACTCCCATGACGTGACGGGCGGTGTGTGCAAGGCCCGGGAACGTATTCACCGCCGTATGGCTGACCGGCGGTTACTAGCAACTCCGCGTTCATGCAGGCGGGTTGCAGCCTGCAATCCCAACTGAGCCCGGCTTTGATGGGATTGGCTCCCCCTCGCGGGTTGGCAACCCATTGTACCGGGCATTGTAGCGTGTGTGTAGCCCCGGGCATCAAGGCCATGCTGACTTGACGTCATCCCCACCTTCCTCCGGCTTGTCGCCGGCAGTCCCCCTAGACACGTGTAACTAGGGGCAGGGGTTGCGCTCGTTGCGGGACTTAACCCGACACCTCACGGCACGAGCTGACGACAGCCATGCAGCACCTGTGCCGGCTCCCCTTGCGGGGTCCCTTCCCTTTCGGGTCGGTACCACCGGCATGTCAAGCCCGGGTAAGGTTCTTCGTTTTGCATCGAATTAAACCACACGCTCCGCTGCTTGTGCGGGCCCCCGCCAATTCCTTTGAGTTTCAGCCTTGCGGCCGTACTACCCAGGCGGCGCACTTAACGCGTTAGCTTCGGCACGGAGAGCGTGGTCAGCCCCCCATACCTAGTGCGCATCGTTTAGGGCGTGGACTACCCGGGTATCTAATCCGGTTCGCTCCCCACGCTTTCGCGCCTCAGCGTCAGGGACGGGCCAGGTGGCCGGCTTCCCCACTGGTGTTCCTCCCGATATCTACGCATTTCACCGCTACACCGGGAATTCCACCACCCTCTCCCGCCCTCAAGGGCTCCAGTATCGAGCGGCCTCCCCGAGTTGAGCCCGGGGCTTTCACGCCCGACTTAGAGCCCCGCCTACGCGCACTTTACGCCCAGTAAATCCGGGTAACGCTCGGCCCCTACGTATTACCGCGGCTGCTGGCACGTAGTTGGCCGGGCCTTATTCGCCGGGTACCGTCCTTTCTCGTCCCCGGCAAAAGCGGTTTACACCCCGAAGGGCTTCTTCCCGCACGCGGCGTCGCTGGGTCAGGCTTTCGCCCATTGCCCAAGATTCCCCACTGCTGCCTCCCGTAGGAGTCGGGCCCGTGTCTCAGTGCCCGTGTGGCCGGTCACCCTCTCAGGCCGGCTACCCGTCATCGGCTTGGTGGGCCATTACCCCACCAACTACCTGATGGGCCGCGGGCCCCTCCCGGCGCGACCCGGTTCGTCTCCTCCCCGGGCCTTTCCTCGACAGGCCGTCCCCGCCGAGCGTATGCGGTATTAGCCCCCCTTTCGGAGGGTTATCCCCCACGCCGGGGCAGGTCACCCACGTGTTACTCACCCGTTTGCCGCTAAGAGGGCTCGGCTTGCGCCTACCCCCTCTCCGCTCGACTTGCATGTGTTAGGCACGCCGCCAGCGTTCACCCTGAGCCAGGATCAAACTCTCCGTCGGCTCATGCATCCCCAGGAGGTTGACCTCCCGGGGTGTAAGGTCCGACCGCAAGACTTCCGCCGGACGTCCCCGGACGCTTCCTACCACAATTCAGTTGTTAAGGTGCCGCCCCACCGCTTCGGAGACCCTTGCCCCTCGGGCAACCTCGCAGGGCATCAGGGCCTCCAGCGCATCTTATTTTATAGCACAGGCGCGGGCGTTTGTCAAGGCCCATCCCTCCGCGCCCTGCCGGGGGTCTGCCCCCACCAGGGGCGATGGCCCTCCGGCCTTCTCCAGGCCTATGTTATAACCGAGGACGGCCACGCTGTCAAAATCCCCCCCACGGATGGAACGGTCGCCCCACGCGGCCTCCTTTGTCGTCTGACAAGCGGACTTCGCGCGATCGTTCCGCGATGCATCGCCCTCCCTCCCTCGTCCAAGGCAGGTCCGAATCTCCCACCAGGGGAACCGAAGCGCCCGCTCACCGGAGCTTTCCAAGCGCGCAGCAGGGCGACCGACCGCCCGCCCCCTGAGCCTGGGGCGGGATTTGACAAATCCGGCTGCAGATGCTAAAGTGGGAACAAATCAAGGGAAGGCCTCCGGGCAGCATCGCCTTCCAACGGAGAGCCTTAAATGCGATGAAGGGGAAGAGTAGGGATCCGGCGCCGCCCAGAGAGTCGGGGTTCAGGTGGGAGCCCGATGCGGATCCGGATCCTGAATGGGCCCCGGAGCAGCCGCCCGAACCGGAGCATTCCTCCGCAGTAGGCGCGGCCGGAGACGCCACCGTTATCGGCTGAGGGCCTCGTCCGGCGATCCCAACCGGGCGGTGCCTGCGCGAAGGAGGGGGGCTGGCTTCTCCCCCGGAGAGGCCAAGCCCAAGAAGGGTGGCACCGCGGGTTCACACAGGGCCCGTCCCTTCAGGGGACGGGCCCTGTCGTTTTTCCGGAGGTGATTGGGGCTCCGCATTCTCCAGGACACGAGGAGGTTGCGATGGGGAACAAAAAACGCGTGCTGACCGGCGATCGGCCCACCGGGCCGCTCCATCTGGGCCACTACGTGGGAACCCTGGCCAACCGGGTCCGGCTGCAGGACCAGTATGAGGTCTTCCTCCTCATCGCCGATTATCACGCGCTCACCACCCGACCCGAGAAGGCGGACATCCTGGCCTCCCGGGAATACATCCGGGAGATCGTGCTGGATTACCTGGCCGTGGGCATCGACCCCGAGAAGACCACCATCTATTTGCAGTCCGACGTCCCGGAGGTTTGCGAGCTCACCTTGCTCTTCTCCATGCTGGTCACCCTGCCTCGGGTGGAGCGCATCCCCACCCTGAAGGACATGATCCGGGACCAGAAGATCGAGAACCCCTCGATGGGTCTGATGCTTTACCCTATCCTCCAGGCGGCGGACATCCTCCACGTGAAGGCGGAGATCGTCCCGGTAGGGAAGGACCAGGAATCCCACGTGGAGCTGTGCCGGGAGATCGCCCGTCGCTTCAACAGCCTCTACGGGGAGGTCTTCCCGGAGCCCGAGGCCCTGATCGGGGACGTGCCCACCCTTCCGGGGATCGACGGCCGGGCCAAGATGAGCAAATCCCTGGGCAACGCCATCTTCCTCAGCGATCCCCCTGAGGAGGTCGCCCGCAAGGTCATGCAGATGTTCACCGACCCGACCCGCATCCGGCCGGATATCCCGGCGGACCCCGATGCACCGCACAACGTGGTGTTCCGTTACCACGAGGCCTTCAACGACGACAAAGCCGAGGTGGAGGAGCTCAAGGCGCGCTATCGCCAGGGGAAGGTGGGCGATGTGGAGGTCAAGCGCCGGTTGATCGCCGCCCTTGAACGGTTCCTCGCGCCCATCCGCGAGCGGCGGGCGTATTATGCCGCGCGACCTCAGCTGATCGACGAGATCCTGGCCGCCGGCGCGGCGAAGGTCCGCCCCATCTCCCAGGCCACCCTGGCGGAGGCCCGGGAGGCGATGGGCCTGAGCGCCCGTCGCCTGGCCGAGCTGAAAGCCCGGCTGCCGTAAACCGCGAGGGGCGGGGCTCGGCCTCGCCCCTCTTTCCGAAAACCATGGCGGAGGTGCCCCATGAAGAGCGAGCGAACGCGTTTCCTGCTCTCCGAAGAGGACATCCCTCGGGCGTATTACAACATCCTGGCGGATCTTCCCTTCGAGCTGCCGCCGGTGTTGCATCCCGCCACCGGCCGCCCCATCGGCCCGGAGGATCTGGCTCCTCTTTTCCCCATGGCGCTGATCCAGCAGGAGGTCAGCCGGGAGCGGGAGATTGAGATCCCGGAGCCGGTGCGGGAGATCTACCGTCTCTACCGGCCCACCCCGCTGATCCGCGCCCGCCGGCTGGAGCGGATGCTGGATACCCCCGCGCACATCTACTACAAATACGAGGGGGTGAGCCCGGCGGGCAGCCACAAGCTCAACACCGCCCTGGCCCAGGCTTTCTACAACAAGCAAGAAGGGGTGCGTGGGCTGACCACGGAAACCGGAGCAGGGCAGTGGGGCAGCGCCCTGGCCATGGCCTGCCGGTTCTTCGACCTGGAGTGCACCGTCTTCATGGTCAAAGTCAGCTACCACCAGAAGCCCTACCGGCGCATCCTGATGGAGACCTTCGGGGCGCGGGTGATCCCCAGCCCCAGCCCGGAGACCGCTGCAGGACGCAAGGTGCTGGCGGAGAACCCGGACTCCCCGGGCTCCCTGGGGATCGCCATCAGCGAGGCGGTGGAGGCGGCGGCCACCAGCGGCGGGCGCCTGAAATACAGCCTGGGGAGCGTCCTCAACCATGTGCTGCTCCACCAGACCGTGATCGGCCTGGAGGCGAAAAAGCAAATGGAGATGGCCGGGGAATACCCCGACGTGGTCATCGGCTGCGTGGGCGGAGGCAGCAACTTCGCCGGGCTGGCGCTGCCCTTCATGCGAGATCGGATCGTCGAGGGGCGGCCGATTCGCTTCGTTGCGGTGGAGCCCACCGCCGCCCCCAGCTTCACCAAAGGGGTTTACGCCTACGACTACGGGGACACGGTGCGGACCACCCCGCTCCTCAAGATGTATACCCTGGGCCACACCTTCACCCCCGCTCCCATCCACGCCGGCGGGCTGCGCTACCACGGGATGGCGCCCATCCTGTGCGCCCTCTACGAGAAGGGCTACCTGGAGGCCGTCGCCTACCCGCAAACGAAAGTCTTCGAGGCCGCTGTCCGGTTCGCCCAGGCCGAGGGGATCCTCCCGGCCCCGGAGTCGGCCCACGCCATCCGCGCGGCCATCGACGAGGCGCTGCGCGCCAAGGAGGAAGGACGCCCGCGGGTGATCCTGTTCAACCTCAGCGGCCACGGCCACTTCGACCTGGCCGCCTACGATCAATACCTGCGCGGGGAGCTGCCGGATTACGAATACCCGGCCGAGGAGGTCCTCCGAGCCCTCGCCGACCTCCCCCGGGTCCCCGCCTGAACCCGAGGCGCGTGAAACCGCAGCCGGGAGTTTTCCACGGATTGTGGAAAACTCCCGGCCCATCCCCCAGATATGGGAGGAGGCCTTTCCGAAACCCCAGGATCTCGGGGCGGCCGATGGGGCCAAGGAAGGCGGCGGCTGGGGAAAACCGGCGTGAAACCTGTGGAAAAGAAGGTCATGCTGGGGATAACTTCTCCCCAGAAGCCATCCTTTTTCCCCAACATCCACAGCGCGCTGGCGATCCGCATTGGAGGATCCCCCATATATGGGGGCTGTTCGGTTTTCCACAATTTCCATGAGTTTTCCACACGCGCCTTTATTAAAGGGTTTTCCACACCCCCTCTCCATGCCCCAGAGGGCGGGTCCTCCCAGATCTGGTTGGGAGAGGGACCCTCCCCCGCAGATATACGAGGGCTCGAACGGGAGCCCTCGAGATCTCCACAATCCACAGCCTCTACGACGGCGACGGGATCTTCATAATATGAGGAATCGGGTTGTGAATTTCCGGCCAGGGCAGGCCGGGGGCATCATGCTCGTGCAGGTGGATCTTTCCGCATGGAGGGAGAGACGGATGAGCAACGAGACCCGACGGGTGCTGATCACCGCTCGGTTCGATCCGGAGTGGGTGGCCCGCTGGCAGGCCCGCTGGCCGGCGTTGCGCTTCGAGCTTCACCCCACACGCCATGCGGAGAAGATCCCGCTGGAGGTATGGCGGGAGGTCGAGATCCTTTACACCTTCAACACCCTGCCGCCTCCCGAGTGGGTGCCACGCCTGCGCTGGGTGCAGCTGCACTCCGCCGGGGCCGATCATGTGCTGGAGCATCCCCTGTTTCGCAGTCCGGTGGAGTTCACCACGGCCAGCGGCGTGCACGCGATCAACATCGCGGAATACGTGTTCGCGATGGCCCTGGCATGGTTCCACCGTCTCCCTCGCATGCTGGAGTGGCAAGCCCGGGGCCAGTGGCCACCGGATCGGGAGCGATGGGCGCTCTTCGTGCCGGAGGAGCTGTGGGGGAAGACCATCGGCATCGTGGGCTACGGCAGCATCGGCCGGCAGGTCGCCCGCCTGGCCAAGGCCTTCGGGATGCGGGTGCTGGCCATGCAGCGTGGGGAGGATCATCGGGATCACGGCTTCGTCTTCCCCGGCACAGGGGACCCGGAGGGGACGCTGCCGGATCGTTTCTACACGCCGGCGCAGCTGCACGAGATGCTCGCCGAAAGCGACATCGTGGTCATCGCCGTCCCGCTGACGCCGGAGACGCGCGGGATGTTCAACGAGGCGGCCTTCCGGGCGATGAAGCGAGACGCCTTCCTGATCAACATCGCCCGCGGATCCGTGTGCGAGGAGCCCGCGCTGATCCGGGCGTTGCAGGAGGGGTGGATCGGCGGGGCGGCCCTCGATGTCTTCGAGCAGGAGCCGCTGCCGCCGGAGCATCCCCTCTGGCGGTTGCCCAACGTGCTGATCAGCCCGCACGTGGCCGGCTTCACCCCCCACTACGACGCCCGGGCCGCGCAGATCTTCGAGGAGAACCTCGCCCGCTACATGCGCGGCGAGCCTCTGCTCAACCGGGTCGATAAGGCCCGGGGTTATTGACCCCGGAGGCCTGCCTGGCCTGAACGAGAGGGGGAAGGGGAGGCTTGCGGGCCCGCCTTCCCAGATCTTCGGGAAGACCTGGTCGGACCCGCCAGATATGGGGGAGGGCGGGAGGGTGATGTTCACGAAAGCCTCACGGGACCTTCACCGAACGGCCACGGAGGGAAGCCGGGGGCGGTGTTACCATGGCCTTGGCGCCTCTGGAAAGCCGGGGCGCGCCCCCTGCCGCAGGGGGCGCGCCGGAGCTGGGAGGTTGAACGCCATGACGGTCTCTCCGCAGGATCTCGCCGGGAAATCCCTGATCTGTGCGGACGGCGTGCTGGGGACGGTGGCCGAGGTGCTGGTCGACCCGGTGTCCGGGCGTCCCACTCATCTGGTCTGGCGGGAGCCGGTGATCCTTTATCAGGAGATCAGCATCCCGATCGCCTACGTGGAGCAGGTGGACGGCGAGGGGATCCGCTTGCGGGTCCGTCGGGAGGATATCGAGCGACTGCCGCGCTTCGTGTGGCGTTGAGGGAGGACCCTTGTCCGTCCTGGCGCATCTGCTGAGCGATCTCCTGAGCGGTGGCATCGCGGGATCCACGGGGTTATCCCCCACGCCCCCGCCTTCCCCCTATCACGTGTTCATCCCGGCGGTGGGGGCTCCTTCCCCTTCCCCGGCCGCCGCGACGGTGTCATGGACCCGCTTCCTGGAGAGCCCCTGGCTGTATCTGGCCCTGGGGGTCCTGATCGGAGCCTGGCTGGCCCTGCGGGCCCTGGAGCGCTCTCGGGGATCCCCGAGGTAATTCAAAAGGCCGGCGGAAGGAGCCTCTGCCGCCGGCCTTGTCGGGGCGGGCGGATTTGAACCGCCGACCTCGTGGTCCCGATCCACGCGCGCTAACCTGGCTGCGCCACGCCCCGTCGTTCCACCAACGGATTATATCCCCATCCTTTCCCCCTGGCAAGGTCCAGGCGAAGCGATCCGGATCTCTCCGGTTTTCTCCGCTCCACTCAAATGGGAAATCCGGGGAAGCTGCCTTCGCTGCGCTATAATGGGCGGGGCGCAGGCCGTTGACTTCGTCCTCCGGAGGGCGCGATGGGGGGGATCGGACCGCTGGTAGAGGTGCGGAACGTCTCCAAGATCTATGGGCGGCCGCCCCGTCAGGTGGTGGCGGTGGAGCGGGTCTCTTTTGAGATCCGCCCTGGGGAGTTCGTGGCCCTCCTGGGTCCCTCCGGCTGCGGCAAATCCACGCTGTTGCGGATGATCACCGGCCTGGCCCAGCCCAGCGAGGGGGAGATCCGCTACCGGGGCCAGCCCCTGCGGGGCATCAACCCCTACGCCACCATCGTCTTCCAGACTTTTGCCCTCTACCCCTGGCTCACCGTGCTGGGCAACGTGGAGCTGGCCTTGAAGGCCCGGGGGGTTCCCCCCGCGCAGCGCCGGGAGCGGGCCCTGCAGCTGATCGACATGGTCGGTCTGGACGGCTTCGAGCACGCCTACCCTCGGGAGCTCTCGGGCGGGATGCGCCAGAAGGTCGGGTTCGCCCGGGCTCTGGCGGCGGAGCCGGAGCTCCTGTGCATGGATGAGCCCTTCTCGGCCCTGGACGTGCTGTCGGCGGAGGCGCTGCGGGGCGAGCTGATGGAGCTGTGGCTTTCCAAGCGCCTGCCCATCCAGGCCATCCTGTTGGTCACCCATAACATCGAAGAGGCAGTGTGGATGGCCGATCGCCTGATCCTGATGGACAAGGACCCGGGCCGGGTCATCGCCGAGCTGGAGGTCCGGCTGCCCCATCCCCGCCGCCGCAAGGATGCGTATTTCCAGGCCATGGTGGATCGGGTCTACGCCACCATCGCCGGGCGGACGGAGGAGCAGGTGCCCGGGAAGCGGCCGGGGGAGCCGGGCCGGGCCTACCGGATGCCCGAGGCCCGCATCAACGCGGTGGCCGGCTTGACGGAGAAGCTGCTGGAGGAAGGGGGCTGGGCGGACCTCTATCGCCTAGCGGAGGAGCTGCGCTACGAGCTGGACGACATGCTGACCATCGTGGAGGCGGCGGAGCTGCTGGGATTCGTGAAGGTGGCGGAGGGGGACATCACCCTCACCCCCCTGGGGGAGGCCTTCGCCGAGGCCAGCATCCTGGCCCGCAAAGAGATCGTTGCCGGCCGCCTCCTGCGCCTGCCCATCATCCGCTGGATTTACGAGACCCTTCACGCCGACGACGATGGACGGGTCAGCGCGGACTACTTCCGGGAGCAGCTCCAGCTGGACTTCACTCCGGAGGAGGCGGAGCGCCAGCTGGACATCGCCATCCACTGGGGCCGTTACGCCGAGCTCTTCGCCTACGATGAGGACGCGGATGAGCTCTTCCTGGAGGAGGTCCCGGCCCCGGCGATGGATTAAGAGCCCCTTCCGTCCCCCATCCGGAGGCCCATCCTCCGTTGCAACTCCGGCGCTCCGGTTCAGCGCGAAGGAGAGCAAAGTTCGGAGCTGAAGCCCATCCTATCCGGAGCCGGGCGCCCCTCCACGCCCGAGCAGCCGCAGGGCTTCCTCCAGCACCCGCTCGACGGTGAAGCCCAGGCGCTGGTAGACCTCGGGATAAGGGGCGGAGGCGCCGAAACGCTCCAGCCCGACGACGGCCTGGGCGTAACGATACCATCCCCATGGGATCCCGGCCTCGATGGCCAGGCGGGGGATCCCCGGCGGCAGCACGGCCTGCCGATAGGCCTCCGGCTGGGCCTCGAAGAGCTCCACGCACGGCATGCTCACCACCCGGGTGGGGATCCCCTGGGCCTCCAGTTGCTCCCGGGCGGCCAGGGCCAGGGCGACCTCCGAGCCGGTGGCGATGAGGATCAGGTCAGGCTTCCCGCCTCCGGCCTCGGCCAGGACGTAGCCTCCCCGGGCCAGCTCGGAGGCGGGGGCCAGGACGCTCCGGTCCAGCACCGGCACCTTCTGGCGGGTGAGGATCAGGGCCACCGGCCCGTCGCGCCGCTGCAGGGCCACTTTCCAGGCCTCGGCCACCTCGTTGGCATCCGCCGGCCGGATCACCCACAGGTTCGGGATGGCCCGCAGGGCGGTGAGGTGCTCCACCGGCTGGTGGGTGGGCCCGTCCTCGCCCACAGCGATGCTGTCGTGGGTGAACACGTAGATCACCGGCCGGCGCATCATCGCCGCCAACCGGATGGCGGGCCGCATGTAGTCGCTGAACACCAGGAAGGTGCCTCCGTAGACCCGGAAGGGGCCATACAGGCTCATGCCGTTGAGGATGCCCCCCATGGCGTGCTCCCGCACGCCGAAGTGGATGTTCCGCCCCTCGAAGCGGCCGCGGGCGACCGCCGGGAAGCCGTGAAGATACGTCTGGGTGGATTCCATCAGGTCCGCGCTACCTCCCACCAGGTTCGGGATGACCCGGGCCAGGGCGTTGAGCACTTTGCCGGAGGCGGCGCGCGTGGCCATCCCGTCCGCCGAAGGTGGGAAGGTGGGGACCGCCTCCTCCCAGCCCTCCGGGAGCTCCCCTTGCCACCAGCGCGCCCACTCCGCCGCGAGGTCTGGATAAGCCGCAGCATACGCCTCGAAGCGGGCGCGCCACTCCGCCTCCCAGCGGGCGCCTTCTTCGATCAGCCTGCGCATATGGGCGTAGACCGCCTCCGGGACGTAGAAGGGAGGTTCAACGGGCCAGCCCATTCGCTCCTTGGTCCGTCGCACCTCCTCGGCCCCCAGGGGCGCCCCGTGCGCCTCCGCCCGGTCCTGTTTATTGGGGCTGCCGTAAGCGAGGTGGGTGTGGCAGATCAGCAGGGAGGGGCGATCGCTCACCTGTCGGGCCTCAGCCAGGGCCTGGGCCACTGCCTCCCGGTCGTGGCCGTCGAGGTCCAGCACGTGCCATCCGTAGGCCCGGAAGCGCATCGCCACGTCCTCGGTGAACGCCAGGTCCGTGGGACCGTCGATGGAGACCTCGTTGTCGTCGTAGAGGACGATGAGGTTCCCGAGCCCCCAGTGGCCGGCCAGGGAGGCGGCCTCGTGGGAGATTCCCTCCATCAGATCGCCGTCCGAGGCGATGACGTAAACGAAGTGGTCCACAATGGGGTAGCCCGGCCGGTTGAAGCGCTCGGCGAGCATGCGGGCGGCCAGGGCCATCCCCACGGCGTTGGCGAACCCCTGGCCGAGGGGGCCGGTGGTGGTCTCGACGCCCCGGTGGGGATCGTATTCCGGATGGCCCGGGGTGATGCTCCCCCACTGGCGGAAGCGGCGGATCTCCTCCATCGGCATGTCGTAGCCGGAAAGGTGGAGCAGGGCATACAGCAGCATCGAGCCATGCCCCGCGGAGAGGACCAGGCGATCCCGGTTGGGCCAGAGCGGGTTGCGGGGGTTGTGGCGCATGACGTAGCGCCACAGCACATACGCGGCGTCGGCCATCCCCATCGGCATGCCGGGATGGCCCGAGCGGGCCTGCTCCACCGCATCCATTACCAGCGCCCGGATGGCATGCACGCACAGCGCATCGATCTCCGTGTTCAGGCGAAGGGAGGTTTCAGGTCCCGCTGGGATCATCGCTGGCTCTCCTCCGGTGCGGGATGGGCCAACCGGCCTATGGAAGGCAGAGGCCCCACCCGCGGGTGATCCACGGATGTTCACTCCACCTTACCCCGGAACCCGCCGGAGAGGCAACTCCCTGTGGTCGCATGGGCGGCGCGATCTGCGATGTCGATCCGCAGCCGCATGGCCATCCCCAGCGGCGGAGCTCCGCAACCTCCCAACCGTTCGATACGGGATCCGCGCGGGCCACGGCCTCCCGGGTTCCGAGCGGTGCTCGGCGATCCGTGCTTCCTCCTTGAGGTCCGGCTCGGCGGCCATACGCGGTTGACAACTCCTTCCGATCCCGCTATAGTGTTTTCGAAACGCTCGGATCGGCGGACTTCGAACAACCGAATCCGGGCAACGGCGATGACGGAGACGAGTAGGCCCGGGCCGTCGGGCCCAGCGAGTCCGGGGCGGTGGGAGCCGGATGCCGACGCCGGGCTGAAGATCCCTCCCGAGCCGGTGACCGAACGCCCGCGATCCGGCGGGTCAGTAGGCTCACCCGGGGTTCGCCTCCCGTTATCCAGGGCGCGGGGATCGGACGGCGGATCCGGCCTGTCCCCGTCAGGAGCGGCCCGGCGCAGCCGGGAAGCAGGGTGGTACCGCGGGAGCCGTCGGCTCTCGTCCCTCCGGGGCGAGGGCCGATTTTGTTTCATGAGAGGAGGGATCCTCCGATGGAGACCCGATTGCTCTACCTCACGGACGCCTATCAGCGGACCTTCGAGGCGACGGTGGTGGCAGCGGAGGGAACGGCGGTGGCGCTGGACGCCACGGCTTTCTATCCGGGAGGCGGCGGCCAGCCCCACGATGTGGGATGGCTGACCAATGGCGTCCGCACCTGGCGCGTGACCGCCGTCCGCCGTCAGGGCTCCCTGGTCTGGCACGAAGTGGAGGGAGCGCCCCCGCCTGTCGGGGAGACGGTGCGCGGGGAGATCGACTGGGAGCGCCGCTACGCCCTGATGCGCACCCACACGGCCCTTCACATCCTGTGCGGCGTGGTCTGGCGGGACTACGGGGCCAAGGTCACCGGTGGGAACATGGAGCCCCTGCGCGGCCGCATGGATTTCGAGTTCGAAACCCTGCGTGGGGAGCTGGTCCGGGAGATCGAGGAGAAGGTGAACGCGGAGGTGGCCGCTGCCCGCCCGGTGCGGGTCTTCTTCATGCCCCGGGAGGAGGTCGACCGCCACCCCGACCTGATCCGCACGAAGGCCAATCTCCTGCCCCCGGAGATCCGGACCGTGCGGATCGTGGAGATCGAGGGGCTGGATATCCAGGCGGATGGCGGAACCCATGTGGCCAACACCCGGGAGGTCGGCCGGATCCGCATCGTGGATTACAAAAGCAAAGGGCGGATCAACAAGCGCATCGAGATCGCCCTCGATCCCAGCCCATAAGGATCCCGCCGACCGCCGCAGGGTGAAAGGCGCGCGACTTTCTGAAATCAGAAGATCGAATTCGGGAGGTGATCATGTTCGAACCGGTTCCGGCTCGTGTGAATTTCCCGCAATTAGAGGAGCAAATCCTGGCTTTCTGGAAAGAGAAGCGGATCTTTGAGCGTTCGATGGAGCAGACGAAGGGTGGGCCGCGATATGTGTTCTATGAGGGGCCGCCCACGGCCAACGGCCTGCCGGGCATCCATCACGTGCTGGCCCGGGCTTTCAAGGATCTGTTCCCGCGCTATAAGACGATGCGGGGGTATTACTGCCTCCGCCGGGGCGGGTGGGATACCCACGGGCTGCCGGTGGAGCTGGAGGTGGAGAAGGAGCTGGGCTTCACCTCGAAGGCGGACATCGAGCGCTACGGGGTGGCGGCGTTCAACCAGCGCTGCAAGGAAAGCGTGTTTCGCTACGTGAAGGAATGGGAGACCCTCACGGAGCGCATCGCCTTCTGGATCGACCTGAAGGATGCCTACATCACCCTGAGCAACGAATACATCGAGTCGGTCTGGTGGATCCTCCGCCAGTTCTGGGATCGGGGGCTGCTCTATCAGAGCTACAAGGTGGTCCCCTACTGCCCGCGGTGCGGCACGCCCCTCTCCGATCACGAGGTGGCCCTGGGCTACCGGGAGGACACGGAGGATCCCTCGGTTTACGTGAAGTTCCCGCTGCGGGAGGAGGAGGGGACGTATTTCCTGGTCTGGACCACCACGCCGTGGACGCTGCCGGGCAACGCGGCCCTCGCCGTCCATCCGGAGGCGACCTACGCGATGGTGGAGCAGGAGCGGGACGGCGAGGTCGAGCGTCTGATCCTGGCGGAGGCCCTCCTGGAGCAGGCGCTGCAGGGGGATTATCGGGTGGTGGCCCGGATGCCCGGGCGGGAGCTGGCCGGCCTGCGCTACCGTCCGCTCTACACCTTCCTCCCCCTGGAGAAGGAGGCCCATTACGTGGTCACGGCCCCCTTCGTCAGCCTGGAGGAGGGGACGGGGATCGTGCACATCGCCCCGGCCTTCGGCGCGGAGGATATGCAGCTGGGCCGGGAGCACGGGTTGCCGGTGCTGGTCACGGTGGACCCGCGGGGCCGGTTCATCGACGAGGTGACGCCCTGGCGGGGGATGTTCGTCAAGGACGCGGATCCCCTCATCATCGAGGATCTGCGACGGCGGGGGCTTCTCTATTTCGCCGGGATCTATCGGCATACCTATCCGTTCTGCTGGCGGTGCGGGACGCCGCTTTTGTATTACGCCCGGACCTCCTGGTTCATCGAGACCACGCGCTTCAAGGACCGCCTGGTGGCCTTGAACAAGACCATCCGCTGGTATCCGCCTCAGATCGGCGAGGGGCGGTTCGGCAACTGGCTGGAGAACAACGTGGACTGGGCCCTCAGCCGGGAGCGCTACTGGGGCATCCCGCTGCCCATCTGGGAGTGCGCCCGCTGTGGCCACCGGGAGTGCATCGGCTCCTACGCCGAGCTGCGCGAGAAGGTGGAGGCGGCGGGCTTCCGCTGGCCGGAGCCCTGGGATCCGCACAAGCCGTATGTGGATGAGGTGCGCTATCGCTGCGGGCGGTGCGGGGAGCTGATGCAGCGGGTGCCCGAGGTCATCGACGTCTGGTTCGATTCCGGGGCCATGCCGGTGGCCCAGTGGCACTACCCCTTCGAGAACCAGGAGCTTTTCCGGGAGCAGTTCCCGGCCGATTTCATCTGCGAGGGGGTGGATCAAACCCGGGGCTGGTTCTACTCCCTGCACGCCATCGCCACCCTGCTCTTCGACTCGGTGGCCTTCAAGAACGTGATCTCCCTGGGCCTGGTCCTGGACGAGAAGGGCCAGAAGATGTCCAAGTCCCGAGGCAATGTGGTGGATCCCTGGGAGGTCATCAACGTCCACGGGGCGGACGCCCTGCGCTGGTATTTCTACACCGTATCGCCGCCGGGCCAGGAGCGCCGCATCTCGGTCAACCTGGTAGGGGATGTGGTGCGGACCTTCCTGCTGACCCTGTGGAACACCTATCGGTTCTTCGTGACCTACGCCCGGCTGGACGGCTTCGATCCCCGGGCGGTCCCGGCGCCGCCGGTGGCCGAGCGCCCGCCCCTGGACCGCTGGATCCTGGCGGAGCTGCACGCCCTGATCCAGGAGGTCACGGAGGCCCTGGAGAACTACGACCCGACGACGGCCGGCCGGCGGATCATGGCCTTCGTGGACGATCTTTCCAACTGGTATGTGCGCCGCAGCCGGCGCCGGTTCTGGAAGAACGAGAACGACGCCGACAAGGCGGCGGTCTATCATACCCTCTACGAGTGCCTGGTGACCCTGAGCCATCTGCTGGCGCCCTTCATCCCCTTCACCGCCGAGGCCCTCTACCGCAACCTGGTGGCGCGGGTGAACCCTGAGGCCCCGGAGAGCGTCCATCTCTCCCGCTGGCCGGAGCCGGACCCGTCGCGGGTGGACGAGCGGTTGCGGGCGGAGATGCGGCTGGTGATGCGCCTGGCCAGCATGGGCCTGGCGGCCCGCAACGCCGCCCGGATCCGGGTGCGCCAGCCCCTGGCCCGGATCGCCTTCCGGGTGCGGAGCCCGGAGGAGGCGGAAGCGGTGCGCCGCCTGGCGGACATCCTCCTGGACGAGCTGAACATCAAGGAGCTGACCTTCATCGGGGACCTCACGGAGGTCGCCGATCCCGAGATCCGGGTCCGGCCGGACCGCCTGGGGCCGCGGCTGGGGGCGCGGTTCCCCCTGGTGCAGGAGGCCCTGGCCGGGCTGCCCGCCCGGACCATCCTCCGGGCCCTGCAGCGGGGGGAGACGGTGGCCGTGCAGGTGGACGGGGAGGTTGTGGACGTGGGGTCGGAGGACCTGGAGGTCCGTTACCGGCCGAAGCCGGGGTGGGTCTTCGTGGAGGAGAACGACTACGTGGCGGCGGTGTGGACGGAGCTCACCGACGCGTTGCGGAAGGAGGGGCTGGCCCGGGAGGTGGTGCGGCGGATCCAGGAGCTGCGCAAGCGGGCGGATTTCGACGTGGCCGACCGCATCGTGACCTATTATCAGGCGGATCCCGGGCTGGCGGAGGCCATCGCGGCCCACGCCGATTACATCCAGGCGGAGACCCTGTCGGAGCAGCTCCTCCCCATGGCGCCGCCCCCGGCGGCGGAGGCGGTGGAGCGGGCCACCATCGACGGGATGTCCCTCCTCCTGGGCGTGCTCCGGGTCGCTAAAGGGTGAAAGGCCCGGTCGGGGGAGGAAGCGGGATGCGACATCGGGTTCGGGGGACGCCCGCGGGCGTCCCCCGAATCGTATCGGTTTTTATTCTCGGGCGGGGAGGTGAACGGGCATGCCCTTGCGGTTTCTCACGGCCGGGGAATCCCATGGGCCGGCCCTGGTGGCCATCTTGGAGGGCCTCCCGGCCGGCCTTCCGGTGGATGTGGAGGCGGTGAACCGGGAGCTGGCCCGACGGCAGCGCGGCCTGGGGGCGGGGCCCCGAATGAAGATCGAGGAAGATCGAGCGGTCCTCCTGAGCGGGGTCCTGGAAGGGAGGACCACGGGGGCGCCCATCGCCCTTCAGATCGAGAACCGGGATCACGCCAAATGGCGGGGGCGGGCGGTGGCGCCGATGACGATCCCCCGGCCGGGCCATGTGGACCTGGCGGCGGCGATCAAGTATGGCTACCGGGATCTCCGTCCGGGCCTCGAGCGGGCCTCTGCCCGGGAGACGGCCGCCCGGGTGGCGGTGGGGGCCCTGTGCAAGCAATTCCTGAAGGCCTTCGGGATCACGGTCGGCAGCTACGTGGTCCAGATCGGGCCGGTCCGGGCGGCCCTCTCGGAGGATCTTCCCTATGAAGCCCGGTTCGAGCGGGCGGAGGCGGACCCGATGCGCTGCCCCGATCCGGAGGCTTCGGCCCGCATGCGGGCGGCGGTCGAGACAGCCATGCAGGAGCGGGACACCCTGGGCGGGGTCATCGAGGGGGTGGCCCTCGGGGTGCCGCCGGGGCTGGGCTCCCACGTGCACTGGGACCGCCGGCTGAGCGCCCGATTGATGATGGCCCTGGGGAGCATCCCGGCGGTCAAGGGGGTGGAGATCGGGGAGGGGTTCGCCCTGGCGGCCCGTCGGGGCACGGAGGCCCAGGATCCGATCTTCCGGGAAGGGGACCGCTTGGTCCGCCGCACCAACCGCGCCGGGGGGATCGAAGGGGGGATCTCCAACGGGGCGCCGATTGTGGCCCGTGTGGCCATCAAGCCCATCGCCACCACCCTCACGCCCCAGCCCTCCGTGGACCTTTCCACCGGCCAGCCGACGGAGACCCGCTACGAGCGATCCGACTTCTGCCCGGTCCCTCGCGCCTGCCCCATCGTGGAGGCGATGATGGCCTTCGTCCTGGCCGATGCCCTGCTGGAGAAGCTGGGGGGCGACACCCTGGAGGAATGTCAGGCTCGCTTCGAGGCCCTCCGCCAGGCCCGCCTGGGGGATCTCCCGATCGATGGGTCGCCCCACGTGTTCTGGCCGTGATGTTTCACGTGAAACACCGGCCCTGCCGGATCCCTCGTGGAAGGCCCTGGGTCCTCAGCGCCATCGGGTGAGGATGGTCTCCCGCTCAAAGAGGGCCACCGCCAGGGCGAGGAGGAGCCCATCGGCCGTCAGCAGGAAGAGGGCCACCCCCAGGAGCAGGGTCCCGCTCAGCCACAGCACCCCCATGCTCTGGGCGATGATCAGTCCCAGGAGGGGGAGGACCACGATCATGCCGATCTGCTCGGCCAGGCGGGGGTCGTTGACCCGAGAGGAGACGCTCAGCCCCAGCAGGGTGGCCAGCAGGGTGAGCAGCGGGCTGATCCCGAGGACCTGGAGCCAGGCGGTGGGACCCCAAAGGACTCGGAAGGCAGGGGCGGAGAGGCCGATGATCCCGGCGGCTCCCACCATGAGCAGATAGGTCAGCCCGCTGAGGGCGATCCCCGGGGCGGCGGCGGCGAGGGCCTTGCCGGCGAGCAGCTCCGCGGTGGTCACCGGGGTCGCCAGCAGGGGCTCCAGGGCTTTCTCCCGCTTCTCCCCGACCACGCTGTAGGTGGCGATGGTCATCGGGAGGGCGAGGGGGGCGATCCAGAGGATGAGCATGAACTGGGAGGTCAGGAAGACCTCCAGTTGCTCCCGGGGGGAGAGGCCGGCCAGCCGTCGGGCCAGGGCCGGGGGCAGCCCGCGGGAGGTCTCGGAGGGCGGCGAAGCCGGGAGCCCTCGGATGCTGAGCAGGCTCACGACCGGGAGGGCGGCGAAGGCGATCGGCAGGGTGATGAGCAGCATCAGCACATAGCGGTTGCGCAGGGCTTCATGCACCTCTTTCTCGGCGATCGCCGCGATCCGGGACCACGCCATCGAGGGCCTCCTTTCAAGGCGTGTCGGGGAGCTCGGGCTCCCCGCGCACAATCCGCAGGTAGATCTCCTCCAGGGAAGCCTCCACCGGGGCCACGCGCAGGATGGGGGCCCCCGCCTCCACCAGCCGTCGGACCAGATGGGGGGTGACGGCCCGGGGGTCGGTGACGCGGACCTCGATCTGGGCCCCCCGGAGCCCCACCGCCTGCACGCCGGGCTGATCCCGGACTACGGGGAGGTAGCGGGCGGGGTCGTCGGCCACCTCGATGGCCACCGCCGCGCCGGACCACCGGGCCCGGAGCCGAGCAGGGGTGTCGAGGGCCAGCAGGCGGGTGCGCAGGATGGCCACCCGGTCCCCCAGGCGCTCCGCCTCCTCCAGGTCGTGGGTGCAGAGGAGGATGGTGCGCCCCTCGCCTTTCAAGCGTTGCAGGAGCTCCCGAACCTCCCGGGCGGCCTCGGGGTCCAGGCCGGCGGTGGGTTCATCGAGGAGGAGGATGGGCGGATCCGGGAGCAGGGCGCGGGCGAGGGCCAGACGCTGGCGCATCCCCTTTGAGAAAGTGGCCACAGCCTCCCGGGCCCGCTCCGCCAGGCCGAACGTCTCCAGCAGGGCCATGGCCCGACGCCGGGGATCCGGGACGCCGTAGAGCCGGGCGTAGATCTCCAGGTTCTGGAGGGCGGAGAGCCGCTCCCAGAACCCGGGGGTCTCCGGGAGGTAGCCGATCCGTCGACGCAGGTCGTGTCGGGCTGGGGTCATCGGCTCCCCGGCGATCCAGATGCGCCCGGATGTTGGAGAAATCAAACCAAGGAGCAGGCGGAGGGTGGTGGTTTTGCCGGCGCCGTTGGGGCCCAGGAGGGCCAGGAGCTCCCCTTCCCGGACCTCCATGGTGAGCCGGTCCAGGGCGAGGGTGCTGTCATAGCGTCGGGTCAGGTCCTCGGTGCGGATCATCGTCGTCGGTCCTTTCGAGCTCCTGCAGACGCCGGAGGATCTCCTCGGCCACCGCTTCGGGGGAGCGGCCGGTGGTATCCACCCAGTGGGGGATGGCCCGGTAGGCGGCCTCCCGGGCGTTCCAGAGGGCCTGCAGGCGCTCGAGGAGGGTTTCCCCGGGCCGGAGCCGGAGGAGGGGGCGATCGGTGGCGTCGGCCAGCCGCCGGGCGACTTCGTTGAGGTCCGCATACAGGAAGAAGAGATGGCCTCCGGCGGCCAGGGCAGCCCGGTTGGCGGGGTAGAGACAGGTCCCCCCGCCGGTGGCCAGGACCCATCCCCGGGGGATGGACCATTCCCGGCAGAGGGCGGCCTCCATGGCCCGGAAGGCGGCCTCGCCGTCCCGATCGAAGATCTCGGGGATGGAGCGTCCGGCGCGGCGGGCGATCTCCTCATCGAAATCCAGGAAGGGGCGTCCCAGGCGCCGGGCCAGGATCCGGGCCACGGTGGTCTTTCCGGTTCCTACGAAGCCGGTGATCACCAGGTTGCGGAGGGGCATGGGGGCGCTCCCCGATCTCCGGCGGGCCTTCAGCGGATGGGCGGCGGGGCCAGCCAGTCGTAGCCGATGGTGGGGTCGTCGTGGGGGATGCGGCCCTCATCGGAAGGATCGTAGGTGCGGGAGGTGATGTAGAACAGGTGGACGGGGGTGGGGCTGACCACCTTGCAGCCGTGGGCCACCCCGGGGGGGATCTTCAGCACCCGCGGGGGGGCGTGATCGCCCAGGTAGAGCTCCATCGTCCGGCGGTAGGTGGGGGAATCCGGCCGCAGGTCGTGGAGGGCGACCTTGAGGGTGCCGGAGGCCACATACCACCAGTCCGTCTGCTTCCAGTGGATGTGCCAGGCCTTGATGACGCCGGGATACATCAGGGAGTGGCTCCACTGGGCGAACCCTTCGGCGAAGATGGGGTCGGTGACCCGCAGGATCTCCCGGAAGAACCCGCGGTCATCGACGTGGGTGATGAGCTCCTTCAGCTCCACGCCGGCGATCATCGCTTCCCCTCCCGGATCGGATGGCCTGGAGGTGCGCCACGAATCGTTGGGTTGTCCGCTTCGTGCGGTTCTGTTGTAGCACAGGCCGTGCCGGGGGGAAAGCGGATCGAAGCGGAAGGAGCGGGAAGGGCCCTCCGGGGGTTTGGTGGAGGGGCGCGCGTGGAGGGGCCTGCGCTATAATAGAGGACGGAGGGGTGGCCGAGTGGACGAAGGCGGGTGACTCGAAATCACCTGTGGGCCCTTGAAGGCTCACCGCGGGTTCGAATCCCGCCCCCTCCGCTCAGGTCCCCCATCCGGTCTTCGACCGGACGGGGACCCCGAAGCGCGGGCGTAGCTCAGACGGTAGAGCGCCTCCCTGCCATGGAGGAGGTCGCGGGTTCGAGTCCCGTCGCCCGCTCTGCAAAACCGCTTCATCTCCGCAGAGCCGACATGCCCTTCCTGTTCTACGTCGATGAGTCCGGAAGCCCGCAGCTGCAGGACAGGGCGCTCCGGGAGCAGCCTTTCCTCGTCATGGCCGCCGTGGGGATCCGGATGGCGGACTGGTGGGATTTCGAGAAAGCCTTCCTGGCCTTCGCGGAATCCATCGTTCCCCGCGACAGATGGGATCCGCTGACCGATCCGCCCAGCCCGCCGGAGATCAAAGGAGCAAGCGTTTATAAAGATGCGGCTTTCCCTGAAGCGCTGCGGAATCTATTGAGATCCACCCGACCGACCATCATCGCCGTGGCGATCGACAAAGCAGCCTTCTCCCTCCAGTCCGCCTTCGGCGATCCCTACACCAAGGCCTACGAGATGTTGCTGGAGCGGGTGGACAACTGGGCCAAGGAGAGGCAGGAGCATTCCATCCTGGTTCTGGACTCCAGAGGACGCGCTCAGGATGCACGTCTGCGCAACCTTCACGTGGCTTTTCAAAGGAGGGGGACCAGTCAGCAGCCCATCCGATGGTGCATCGAGCAGCCGTTCATGGTGACCTCGGCGCTGACGGCGGGGGTTCAGATGGCTGATGTGGCAGCCCACGTCATCTACCGCGCCTTCCGGGACGCAAAGCGGCACGCGGAGCGTGGCGATGATCCGCTGAAGGCCTTTCAGGATGAGCGTTTTCTGATGGTGTCAGCCTGCCTGCGCCGATCCATGAGCGGCCGGGTCTGGGGATACGGTCTGAAACTATGGCCGGAGGATTTCCTGAAGGAGCGCTGGAGCGCGATCGAGAGGTTGTGCGGCGAGTATGCGGGGCGTTTCTGGGCTTCCGCCGGAGAGGAGGAGGAAGAGCTCCCGTTCTGAAAACAAAAAACGCCGTCGGCCCGGGGAGTTTCACCCCGGCTGGACCACCTCATCGGGTGGCACCTCCGGCATGGATCATCATAGCCGATGGACGCGGATTCGTCAAGGATCCGAACCCCAGGGCCGAATGAAAACCGCCCGGCATCACTTCCGGTGAGACCGCGCAACAGCGGGGGATCCAGCGGGTGTCTTCCAAAATCGTAGGACAACTGCTCGCAGTTGTCCTACAAAATGTTCCCGGAGGGATTGATGGAACGAAAGGGCATGCCCTGATTCCGGGAGGCGTCCGGTGAGATCCTTTGCGGTGGGAGGGCTCCGCGTCCGTATCTTCGGCGGCTGGGGGGAGATCGGCGGCAACCAGCTGCTCCTGGAGGCCGGCGGCGAGGCCATCCTCCTGGATTTCGGGCGTCCCTTCGGCCGCTGGAATCAATACTTCACCGAGTTCCTGGCCCCCCGCAGCGCCCTCGGCCTGCGGGACCTGCTGGCCCTGGGGCTCCTCCCCCGCCTGAGAGGGCTCTATCGGGACGGCCCGGACGACACCCTGTTCCCCACGGCCCTGGAGCGGAGGCTGCTGGACGGCGCGCCGGACGCCGGGCATATCCGGGGGCTTCTGCTCTCCCACGCCCACCTGGATCACTCGGGGGCCATCGCGTACCTGCGGGCCGACCTTCCCATCTACGCCACGCCGGAGACCGCCGTCATTCTGAAGGCGATGCAGGACACCGCCTCGGCGGGGCTGGATGGAGAAGGCGTCTACCTCAGCCGGCGACGGACCAACGAAGAGGGCGTCCTGAAGGCGGACCCTCGGGCTTCCTACCTCCGACGGCCGTATTGCTGCTTGAGAGGGCTGCCGCAGGGGTTCCACCAGCTCTCCCCGGCCAAAACCAAGGGCCTGGAAGGTCATCCCTGGGAGGCGGTGGATCTCCCGTTCCGGGTGGGAGGCTTTCGGGCGCGGGCTTTCCCGGTGGATCACTCCGTGCCGGGGGCGGCGGCCTTCGCCGTGGAGACGGAGGAGGGCCTGGTGGTCTACACCGGGGATCTGCGGTTCCACGGCCGGGAGGGCGGGCGCACGGAGGCGTTCCTGCAAGCGCTGGAGGGAGAGCCGGTCTTCCTCCTGATCGTGGAGGGGACCCGCCTGGGGCGGCCCGGGGGCGCCCGCACCGAGGAGGAAGTGAAGGAGGCCCTGCATGCGGCGATCCGGAAACATCCGAGGGCTCCGGTGGCGGTGGACTTCGCCCCTCGCAACGTGGAGCGCCTGGAGTCCTGTCTGGAGGTGGCCCGGGATCTGGGCCGGGAGCTGGTGGTGACGCCGAAGGACGCCTATCTGCTGTGGGCGCTGTCCGACGTGGATCCCCGTTACGAGGCGGCGCGGAGAGGGGTTCGGGTCCTTCGGGAGACCCGGGCGCAGACGCAGGGGTGGGAGGAGCGGCTCTGGGAGCAGGGCGATCTGCGGGGCGTGACCATCGAGGAGGTGGCGAAGGACCCGGGAAGCTTCCTTCTGGCCTTCGGCTTCTATGAGATCAACCGTCTCCTGGACCTGCGGCTGCACGCCGGCCCGAAGCCGGAGGGCCTTTACATTTTCAGCAACAGCTACTGGGCGGACGACGAGCAGATCCTGGACCTCCGGATCCTGATGCGGTGGCTTTCCGAGCTGAACTTCCGCCTTCTTCCGGAGAGCCTCCGGGCTCTTCCGGCGGATCCTATGGAGGTGGACAATCCCTATCACACTTCGGGCCACGCTCCGGAGGAGGATCTGGCGAGGCTGGTCCGCCGTCTCCGGCCCCGCCATCTGCTCCCGGTGCACACCGAGCATCCGGAGCGGTGGACGGAGCTCCTGCGCGGGGAAAAGATCCGGATCCTTCTTTGATCGGGACGTGGCCTGGTTGCGCCTGCAGCCTGTGCGGGATGCGGGATCGTTGACCGGGGGAGCGGCTCCTGCTTCGGACGGAATCGCGCGGGCGAATTCGTAGGGTGCGGTGGATCGCGGCATGGCGAGGTCCGCGTGTCCTGCCTCGGGCTGGTCTTCTGAAGATGGCGGGTCTTTTCCGTTCGGTGCGACCGATGAGAAAGCGCTCAGGCCGCCGGATCCGCAGGCGGCAGGGGCGGATGAGTCGGGCGCTCCTTGCCGGAGCGGTGCTGTTCGGGCTCTGCCTGCTGTGCAGCGTCCCGGCGGCCCTCCTGAGCCCGGCCCCGACGCCGGCGCCCGCGCCGACCTTCCCCTCCGCGCCGGCGCCCACTCCGGCGCCGCCCGCTTCCCCCACGCCGGTCCCGACGGACACGCCTCTCCCTATGCCGACGCCGGCGCCCGCCGCGGACTCCGAGGCCCTGCGGGCCCTGCCGGGGGCGGACTGCGTCCCGCCCGGCCGCCCCGTGCAGCAAGCCCGGCTGGTCCGGGTCCTCGATGGAGACACCATCGAGGTGGAGATCGAAGGCCGGACTTACCGGGTGCGCTACATCGGGATCGATGCCCCGGAGCGGGGTCAGGCTTTCTACGCCGAGGCCGCATCCGCCAACCGCGCGCTGGTGGAGGGCAAGCCCCTGCGGCTCGTGCGGGACGTCTCGGAGACGGACCGCTACGGGAGGCTTCTGCGCTACGTCTTTGCGGGGGAGGTCTTCGTCAATCGCGCTCTGGTGGAGGGGGGCTACGCCCAGGCGCTGACCGTGCCGCCGGATGTTTCCTGCGCGGAGGTTTTCCGGGCGGCGGAGCGGGAGGCCCGCTCGGCCGGTCGGGGGCTGTGGGGTCTGCCGGCGCCCGCCCCGACGCCGACGGCCCCTCGCATCGGGCCGACCCGGACGCCGGCTCCGACGCGGGCGCCGACGCCGGCGCCGGCGGGGAACTGTCATCCGGCCTATCCCACGGTGTGCATCCCGCCGCCGCCGCCGGATCTGGACTGCGGGGACATCCCCTATCGCAACTTCCCGGTGGACCGCCGCTACGGGGATCCCCATCGCTTCGATGGGGATCAGGATGGGATCGGGTGCGAGCGGTGACCGCCGCGCGTTCGGCAGCCTGATCGGAGCGAGGAGCCGTGTGGGCGCTTCGAAGGTGGAAAGATGCGGCCGTCCGCCTTTTCGGCCTTTTTCTCAGCCCGAGGCGCTGGAAGGAGCGGCTTCTCAACCTGGGGATGGGGCTCATGGGAAGCCTCGCGCTCGCCAGCTCGGCTCTTCTCCTCACCCGCGTGGGCGGCAGGGGGCTGGCCTCCAGGCTCAGGCCTGCGGGCGGCCTTGAGGACGCTCATTTTCTGATTCAGATCCAGGCCGGGCTGGCGGGGGTGGCGGTCCCGATCCTGCTGCTGATCCTCGAGCGGATGGGGGAGGATGAGATCCTGCCCATCTCCCGGGCGCTGATCCGGCGGACCCTCGCCTTCCCCCTGATCTTCTACGCCCTGGGCGGCCTGGCGGCGCTGCTCTGCCTCCCGGAGCCTCCTTTCGCCTTCTTCACCGTGCTCCTGACCTGTTTGGGCCTGCTCTTCGCCTACGGGCGCGCCGCCGTCGCGGCCCGCGATCCCGACGCCCTGCGCGAGGAAGCCCTGGAGCTTCTGAGGCGAGACGGACAGCGACAGGATCTGTATGCGGTTCAGGCTCGCCTGGAGCGCATCGCTCAAGAGGGGAGGCGGGCCGCTCAGGAAGGCGCCTGGCGGCGGGTGGAGGAGGCGCTGAAAGCCTGGAAATCCCTCGCCTGGGGGCTGGCCGAGCAGCTGGAGCGGGATCTGAACCGTGCCTACGGCCGGCACGAGAGGGAGAAGCGGCTGTCCCGCGCGGCCGAGAGCGGGCGGCTCATCGCCAGGGCGCTGGATCCCCTCGCGCCCGCGCTGGCGAGGCTGAGGGAGGAGCCGGAGCTCCTGGAGGGACTTCTCGATCTGCCTGAAGAGTTCCTGGTGCAGCGGCCGGATCGGCTGGGGGAGGGGCTGGCGCGGTGGGCGGCCGGGCTGCAGGTGATGGTCCGGCTCTACCCTCGCCTTCCGCCGGACGCCCGCAGGCGGGCGGCTGAGGAGTGGGCGCACGCCATGTCGTATGAAGAGGAGCTCTGGTCCGGGCGGGATCCTGACCGGATCGCCCTTCTGGTCTGGGCGGCGGCGGGGCTGGGAGCGGCGGCGCTTCTGGAGGAGGATGAGGACGCCTGGTCCTTCCTCGAGCTTCTCGCCCAGGGAGGGGGAGTGGAGCGCGGCGCGGCGGCCCTGCACCTGGCCGTCCGGGCTCTGGAGGCGGCGCTGGATTTCCTGCGGCCGCCGGAGAGGCGCCGCCGGATCTGGGAGGGCCTCTCGTCGGGCGGACGGCTGGCCCGGGCGGCCGCCGGGGCTCCCTTTTCGGAGATCGCCCGGACGGCCCAGGAGCGGCAGACGTGGCTGCGCCTGTGGATCCCGTCCCGGGAGCGCATCGGGAGGGCCTTTCTGGAGGAGAACCTGCTGCAGATGGCTCTGGCCTGGGGGCTGGCCGTCCGGGAGCCGGAGGATCCGCAAGCGGAAGGGCTGGACGACAAGCTGATCCGGGACTGGATCTGCCCAGGGATCGCGCGCTGGCGGCACGCATGGGAGCGCTCGGGGCTTTCCGGCAGGGTTGCGGAGGCGGAGCGGCTGCTGGAGACAGCCGAGCGGATCGGGGAGAAGCTGGCCTGCCGCGGAGGGCGGAAAGGAGGATCCGATGCAGATTCTGGAGATCGGCGCGCGCAATTTCCTGTCGTTTGATGAGATGTATCTGGAGCCGGATCCCTGGCTCACCGGGATCGTAGGCCCCAACGGGTCGGGCAAGAGCAACCTGGCCCGCATCCTGCGGATGAGCCGGGAGGTTCTGCTGCAGGGGGGATCTCTGGGCTCCTGGGCGGGAGCCGGGCGGCTGGGCCGCGACATCCAAAAGGACCCCTCGGTCGAAGCGCGCTTGAAGGTCGAGCTGGACCGCGTGGAGGAGCGGGTGGCGCTGGCCGTCTTCATCCGCTATGCCCTCCGGCCAAGGCTCCCCGCCGGGATGGGAGCTGAAAGGGTGGAGTTCAGGGCGGTTCCGTTCTTTCAACTCGAAGAGAACATGAAGAGGGCGAAGGCTTTCGGCGTGGAGCTGCGGCTGCAGTGGCGCTGGAGCGAGCCCGCGGATATGACGGTAAGGTTCAGGGGCGAGATGGAAAGCGGAGAAGCCGCATGGGATTTCACATGGGACCGCGCGAAAGGGCTGCGCGCAGAGGACGGCACGCTGAGGGGGCCGTGCGAAATCGCAGGAATTGAGGCGATCCAGTTGGTTCAGAGGGAAGGGGATTCGGTCACCCAGCAAATTGTTGAGCCGCAGAACCTCCGGGTTCCGCCTGGCGTCTACCCGCCGCTGGAGCCGCTGGAGGTCAGCACGACCCAGTCGGATCCGGAGGCGCAGCAGGAGCTGGCGCGCGGCCTGGAGCCCCTGGGCCTTCCGTGGGAGGGGATCTACTCCTATAATCTGTATCCCATCCTGGGCGGACTGCTGCGCTGGAAGGTCTGGATCACGGACAACATCCGGCCGTGGCCGGCAGAGGAGTGGGCGCTGGACGAGAAGAGCCTGTGGGGCTCCCCCTCGGCTGTGGACCTCAGCGATGGGCGGATGCTCCCCCTTTATCTGCTGCGCCTCTCCCACGGCGGCCGGGAAGAGCGGGAGCGCTTTCAACGGATCCTTGAGCGCTTTAAGGAGCTGACCGGGCAGAAGGCGGCCATCCGGGTCCGATGGGAAAAGTCGCTGGACAAGCAGCAGCTCCGGATTGAGATCGTTCTGGAGGATCGGCTGGGGGACATCCCCATCCGCTTCGCGGGGGCGGGGATGTGGGAGGCGCTGGTCCTGAGCGTCCTGCTGGCGGAGGAGGATAAGGTTCTGGTTCTGGACGAGCCGGCCCTCAACCTGCATCCGCCGCTGCAGCGGCGGATCCTGAAGGCCCTCCGGGAGCGGGAGGGCCAGGTCATCCTGATCACCCACTCCCCCTATATGATCCCCCTCGATGAGCCCCAGGACCTGAGGCGGATTTTCCGCTTCTACAAGGATGAGAAGGAAGGGGCCACCCGCATCCGGACTGCTCCGGAGGAGGCCGGCGAAGCGGATCTTCGGGAGATGCTGCGCTGGTTCCGGAGCTCGGCGGATGTGGCCGCCTTCCTGCTGGCCGGCGGCGTGATCCTCACGGAGGGAGAGACGGAGTCGGGAGCTCTGCCGATCTGGTGGCGGAAGAGCGAGCGGGTCCGCCGGCGAGGCGGTCCCGAGGAGCGGGCGCTGGCGGTCTGGAGCGTGGGAGGATACCCGGGGTTCCAGCGTTATATTCGGCTGCTGAAGGCCTGGGGGATTCCGTGGGCCGCCGTTGTGGACGGCGAGCACGTGCGGGACGTGCTGAAGGCCAACCCGGACGCGCTGGGCCTGAATCTGCAGGAGACAGAGATCGATCAGAAGGAGGAAAGCGAGATCCGGGAGATCGCCGAGCAGCACGGGATCTTCACGCTGAACCAGAGCCTGGCCCGGGGCGAGAAATTTGAAAGCCTGCCCTTTGTGGCGCCCTGTCTGAATCAAGCAAGGAGCGAAGTGGGGGACAGCAAGGTCCTGCAGGGAGCCTGGATCGCCGAGAGGACGGATCCTCCTGCTGAAGTGGAGGAGCTGTATGAGAAGATCCATCGCCGGCTCTTCCCGGAGCCTTGACGGCTTCCTGAGGACAGCCTACCATAGCTTCCAAACAAAAAGCGCCTCGCCCGGTGGCCGGACCGGCGAGGCGCAGGATGGGGTGCTTGAAAAGGGGGAATGTTTGCCCTCGGAGCTCGGAAGGGCACCGGCGCAGGAGCCTTGCCGGAGCGCCTCGATGGCCAGGAGGGACCATGGAGCTTCGCGTCGGCGATCGCGTGCGGATCGAGCCTTTCCCCGAAGAGGCCGAGATCTTCAAGCTCGAAGACGAGGGGGCCCGCCTGGTGGTGGGGGTCATCTTCCACCCCTCCAAGCGGGCGGAGATGCTGGTCCTGGGCCGGGAGGAGCTGGCCCGCCGGGTGCGCCGCATCCCCGCCCTCTGGGAGGATTTCGCCTCCGGCGCCATCCCCCGCGACGTTTTCCTGCTCTTCGCCGAGGCCCTTCGCATGCGCTTGGCCCATGCCTTTGACCCCCACTACGCCGTCAGCGTCACCCAGGTGGACCTCCTGCCCCATCAGGTGGACGCCGTTTACCGCCACATCCTCCCCATGTCCCGCGTCCGCTTCCTCCTGGCGGACGACCCCGGCCTGGGCAAGACCATCATGGCGGGCCTCGTGCTCAAGGAGCTGAAGGCCCGCGGGGTGGTCCGTCGCACCCTCCTGGTGGTGCCCGCCCACCTGCAGGATCAGTGGCAGCGGGAGATGAATGATTGGTTCCGCGAGGACTTCGTCCCCCTGCGCCGCGATATCCTGAACAACCTCTACTCCACCGACTTCTTCCACCGCAACCCCCAGGTGCTGGTCTCCATGGACCTGGCCCGGCAGGAGGACGTCCGAGAGGTCCTGGCCCGCCAGCTCTGGGACCTGGTGATCGTGGATGAGGCGCACAAGTTCTCCGCCACCCGCTACGGGCAGAAGATCTACAAGACCAAGCGCTACCAGCTGGGCGAGGCCCTGGCCGCCCGGACCACTCACATGCTCTTCCTCACCGCCACGCCCCATAAGGGCGACGACCACGCCTACTTCCTGCTGCTGAGCCTTCTGGAGCCCCGCCTCTTCGCCGATCCGGAGCAGCTCAAGCAGGCCGCCCGGTCCGAAGGGCTCCCTTTCGTGCTGCGCCGCACCAAAGAGCAGGTCACCGATCTGGAAGGAAGACCCCTCTTCCGCCGGCGGGAGGTCAAAAGCATCGGTGTCTCGCTCACCGAGACGGAGAGGCGCTTGTATGAGGCGGTCACCGCCTACGTGCGCCGCTGGTATGCCGCCGTCTCCGGCAAGACCGACCGGCGCAGCCGCAACGTGGCCCTGGCCCTCACCGTCCTCCAGCGCCGCCTGTCCTCCAGCCTCTTCGCGGTGCGGGAGTCGTTGCGCCGCCGCAAGGCGAAGCTGCAGATCCTCCTTCGGGAGTGGGAACGCCGCCTGCAGGAGGAGGATCTGCCGGAGTGGGATGAGGAGGCCCAGCAGGACCTGGCGGAGATGACCGCGGGGGAGTGGGAGAGCTTCCAGGAACGGCTGGAGGGGATCACCGCCGCCCAAACGCCGGAGGAGCTGCGGGAGGAGCTGGAAGAGCTGGACGAGCTCATCCGCCTGGCCCTGGAGGCCGAAAAGACCGGGGAGGAAGCCAAGGCCCAGGAGCTGCGGCGGGTGGTGGAAGAGCGCCTCCGTCACAACCCCGATGAGAAGCTCTTGATCTTCACCGAGTTCAAAGACACCTTAAGCGCCCTGGAGCGCCGGTTCCGGGAGTGGGGCTTCCCCTGCGCCATCATCCACGGCCAGATGAGCCTCCAGGCCCGCATCGACCAGGAGCGCCGCTTCCGGGATGAGGTCCAGGTCATGGTCGCCACCGACGCCGCCGGCGAGGGCCTCAACCTCCAGTTCTGCCGCCTGATGATCAACTACGACCTGCCGTGGAACCCCAACCGCCTGGAACAACGCATGGGGCGCATCCACCGCTACGGCCAGAAGCGGGATTGTTACGTCTTCAACATGCTCTACCCCGAGACCCGCGAGGGCCACGTGCTCCAGCGGCTCATGGAGAAGCTGGAGCGAATGCGCCAGCGCCTGGGCGACACCGTCTACGATGTCCTCGGCGCCCTGCTGGAAGGCGTCCGCCTGGAGGAGCTCATCATGCAGGCCATCCTCAAGGGGGAGGAGCCCCAGCTGGAGCGGGTCCTCGATGTGGACCTGGAGGCGCGCCTGGAGGAGTTCCGCCGGACCCTGGAGGAGAACGCCCTGGCCGGCCACCACATCGATCTCTCCGCCGTCCAGAAGAACGCGGCCGATTCGCTCCTGTGGCGGCTCGTCCCCTGGGATGTCGAACGCTTCACCCGCCTGGCCGTGCGGACCGTCGGCGGGCAGCTCGCCGAGGACCGGCGCCATCCTAAGGTCTTCCGCCTCAGCGTCCCCCGGGAGTTCCTCAGGCAGCGCGGCTTGTCGAACGAGGCCTTCGCGCGGGGCCTGCGGGTGGCCTTCGAGCGGGAGGCCGCCCGCCGCGCCGACGCCGAGTTCCTCGCCCCCGGCCATCCCCTCCTGGACGCCCTGGCCGACCACTTCCTCTCGCGGGAGCGGCCGGTCCGGGCGATCCTCGCGGATGAGAAAGGGCGCCACGGGATCCTCTGGCTGTATCGGGCGCGGCTGCAGGACGGCCACGGCCGGCCGGTCCTGGAGCGCCTCATCGCCCTCTTCCACGATCTCCCCAGCGGCGAGATCCGGGCGGTCGACCCGCGCGTGCTCTGGGAGCTGGAGGAGCCGGATCCCCTCCCCGGGGGCAGCCCCCTGCCGGAGGACCTGCCGGCCGTCCTGCGGGAGGCCAGCGAGCGGGTCCAGCGGCGCGTGCGGGATCAGCTGAGCGCGCTGCAAGCGGAAGCCCGGGCGCGGCGCGAGCGGGAGAGCGCCATCAAGCGGCGCTGGCTGGAGGCCTCCTATGAACAGCTCATCCACGAGTCGCAGGAGAAGCTGTGGGACTACCACCGCCGCCGCGAGGCCGGCGAGGACATGGAGGCCGCCATCCGCCAGGAGGAGCAGCGCCTGAAAGAGCTCCTGGATGAGAGGAAGAGGCGCCTCGAGGAGCTCGAAAAGGAGCGGGACATCCTGGTCCTGGAGCCGGAGCTGGAGGCCGTCGCCCTCATCGTGCCCAACCCCCCCTCCCCGCCGGCGGCGACGCCGGAGGGCTCGGCGGAGACGCCCCTCCCGCCCGAGGAGGAGCTCAAGCGTCGGGTGGAGGCGGCCGGCATGCGGGTGGCGATGGACTATGAGCGCCAGCAGGGGCGCGAGCCCCGGGATGTGAGCGCGCAGTTCCTCGGCTACGACATCGTCTCCCACGGGGCGGAAGGGGCGCGCTACATCGAGGTCAAGGCCTTCGCGACCACCGGCCCCCTGGAGCTCACGCCCCACGAGTGGCAGATGGCCGAGCGCCTGCAGGACGCTTACTGGCTCTACGTGGTGGAGAACGCCCTGGATGCGCCCCGGCTGCACCCCATTCAGAACCCGGCTGCCCGCTTATCGGCCCAGCCCGTCACCGGCGTGGTCAAGCTCGTGATCAAGAACTGGAAGGGGGAAAGCGGCGATGGGCCCTGAGCGCGCGCGCCAGCTCATCCGCCGATTTGAGCCCATCCAGCGGGAGCAGATGATCCTGCCATATGTGCAGGCCCACGGGCGAATCACCCGGCGGGAGGCGGCGGAGCTGGGCCGGATTCCCTCCGCGCAAGCCCGCCATGGATCGGCGAGGCTTACCGAGAAAGGCCTGCTTTCGCGACAGGGCCGAAGGCGGGGCATCTTTGATGTGCTGGCGTCCAAAAGTGTGGACGCATCCAAAACCGAACCGGACGAGCCCACAGCGTTGGATCGCCGCGCAAAGGGGGGAGCGTAAACCATGACGGAGTCTCGCCGCTTCCTCATAGAAACCCTGCTGCCGCTGCGGAAGCTCTCGGAGGAAGCCCGCCGGGAGAAGGCCATCCGCCACGGCCACATCTCCACCCTCCACGTCTGGTGGGCGCGGCGGCCCCTGGTGGTGGCCCGCGCCGCTGTGCTGGGCGCCTTGCTCACCGAATCCGCCGAGGTGGACGAGAAGTTCATCGTCAATCTGTGCCGGTGGGAGGTGCACGACGGCGATCCCGGCGGGCGCCACTTGCTGGAGCAGGCGCGAAGGCTCATCCGTCAGCGCTTCGGCGGCCAACCCCCGAAGGTGCTGGATTCCTTCGCCGGCGGCGGCTCCATCCCCCTGGAAGCCCTGCGCCTGGGCGCCGAAGCCTACGCCGTGGAATACAACCCGGTGGCGTATCTCATCCTGAAAGCCACCATCGAGTATCCCCAGCGCTACGGGCAGAAGCTGGCAAGCGAGGTGAAGCGCTGGGGCGAATGGGTGCTGGGGCGCGCCCGAAGGGAGCTCGCAGCCTTCTATCCCGCCGTCGGCGGCGAGACCCCTATCGCCTACATCTGGAGCCGGACGATTCGATGCCCCAACCCCGCCTGCGGCGCGGAGATCCCCCTCTTCCGCCAGCTCTGGCTCGCCCGCAAGGCCAACAAAAAAGTGGCCCTCAAGCCCATCCCCAACCGCGCGGCGAAGCGGGTGGATTTCGCCATCGTGGATGGGGACGCCGTTGACTTCGATCCCTCCAGGGGCACCGTCAGCCGGGGCAACGCCGTCTGCCCGGTCTGCCAGGCCAGCGCCAAGAGCAACTACGTGAAGGCCGAGGCGCAGGCCGGGCGCATGGGGCATCGGCTCGTGGCTGTCGTGACCACCCGGGGCAAAGGGCAGGGGCGCAACTACCGCCTGGCCACCAAAGAAGACCTCGCCGCCTTCCGCAAAGCCGAAGAGGCCTTGCAAAACCTCCTGCGGACCCCCTCCCCCTGGGCGTTCGGGCTCAGCTGGGTGCCAGAGGAGCGCATTGAGTCACAGGATACCCGTAGCATCTGGGTAACAATTTACGGCCACGGAACGTGGAGTTCCCTCTTCAACCCCCGCCAGTTGCTGGCGCTGGTGACCTTCGGCAAATGGGTGCGGGAAGCCCACGGGGAAATCCTCCGCCAGACTCAGGACCCCGACTTCGCCAGGGCCGTGACAACGTATCTGGCGTTCGCCTTGGATTCAGACACGAACTTCAACTGTGCGCTGAGTATGTGGACACCTTCCCATGAGAAGGTAGAGCATGCATTCTTTGGGCACCATCTCAGCATGCGATGGGATTACGCTGAGCGTAACCTTGTGCAAGTGGGATGGGAGAACGCAATTAGCGCGGTTTTGGCAGGGCTAAAGCCCCCAGTTTGTGTTTCAAACACTCATGGCTCTGTTCATCTCGGCTCCGCCGCCGCTCTGCCCTTCCCGGACCGGCACTTTGACGCCGTCGTCGTGGACCCGCCCTACGCCGACAACGTCCCCTACGCCGACCTCTCCGACTTCTTCTACGTCTGGCTGCGGCGCACCGTGGGCGACCTCTACCCCGAAGCCTTCGGCACGCCCCTGGTTCCCAAGGACGAGGAAGCCGTGGTGAACCCCGCCCGCTTCGGCGGGGGCAAGAAGGGCGAGCAGATCGCCCAGGCCCACTACCAGCGGCTGATGCAGAAGTCCTTTGCGGAGATCCATCGCGTGCTCAAGCCCGACGGGATGGCCGTGGTGATGTTCACCCATCGCTCCACCGAAGCGTGGGAGCGGCTCATTCAGAGCCTTCTGGACGCCGGGCTTTACCCGACGGCGTCCTTTCCCGTCCACACCGAGATGGAGGCCTCCACCCATCAGCGGGGCAAGGGCGCCATCCAGAGCACGATTCTGATGGCCTGCCGCCGCCGTCTGGAGAACGCGCCGGTCGGCTGGTATGGGCCGGTGCGGGCGGAGCTGGAGCGGGTCATCCCGGAGCGCCTCGCGGAGTTCTGGAAGGCCGGCATCCGCGGGGCGGACTTCTTCATCTCGGCGATTGGCCCGGCGGTGGGCGTCTTCGGCCGATACCGCAAGGTGATGCGCCCCGACGGCCGGGAGGTCGCCGTGGGCGATCTGCTGGACGAAGCCCGCTCCATCGTCACCGCCTTCGTCATGGCGCAGCTGGGCCTGACCCGCCTGGACGGGCCCACCTGGTTCTACGTCCTCTACCGCTGGGCCTACGGCGGGGAGGAGCTCTCCTTCGATGAGGCGAACAAGCTGGCCAAGAGCGTGGGGGCGGAGCTGGACGCCCTGACGGGGCGCCGTCGGCTGGTGGTCCGCAAAACGAACACCGTGCGGCTGCTCGCCTTCGCCGAACGGCTCCGCAACGAGGCCGTTCGCAGGGATTTCGAGCAGGCCATCCGGGATGGAGCCCTCGCGGCCCTGCCGGAGATCGACCGCCTGCATCTCCTGCTCTACCTCTGGCACCGCGGGGAGAAGGAGGCGTTGCCAACCCTCCTCCGTCAGGCCGGCGTCCTCACCGAGGACCACCCTCTCTGGCGGACGGCGCAGGCGTTGCTGGAGATCGAGGAGGGTCGAAACGGCGGCGGGGTCGGCGAGGAGGCCCGGGCCCTGACCCAGCTCCTCGGCAGCAAGCGCAGCCTCCTCCGGGAGGCGGAGACCCAGGGCGCCGCCACGCGCCAGCTGCGCCTGCTGTAAGGCCGCGAAGGGCGCATGGGAGGCGCTCCACGGATCGTTCATATGGCGCCTTAGATCCTGGATCCATCCGGCTCGATGGAGGTGGAGACCGATGGCCGCGCCGCGCGCGAAACGGGTTTGGGAGGTGTGCGAGCCGCACCCGGACGTCTACTCCCGGGATCCGGATCCCTCTCTCTTCGCCATCAGCCTGCATCACGTGATGCAGGGCTCGGCGGAGAAGGATTACATCGACCCCGAGCGGTTCTTCAGCCGCACTTACATGACCCGGGCCCTGTCGGACCTGCTGGAGCGGGTAGTGGGGCGGCTGGCGGGCCAGGGGCGAGGGGCCCCCATCCTGCGGCTGGAGACCCCCTTCGGCGGGGGCAAGACCCACACCATGACCGCCCTCTACCACATCGCCCGCTCCCCGGAGGCCCTGAGCGACCACGAGGCCCTCCGGCCCATCCTGGAGCGCCTGAACCTGCGCGCCCTGCCCCGGGGGGTCCGGGTGGCCGTGCTGGACGGCCGCGGGCTGGATGTGCGGGAGCGGCGCGCGGAGGACGGGCTGACCATCCGCACCCTGTGGGGGGAGCTGGCTTACCAGCTCGGGGGCCGGGAGGGCTACCGGATGATCGCCGAGGCGGACGAGACCCGCACCGCGCCCGGCGGCGCCCGCCTGACGGAGCTGCTCCAGCGCCACCAGCCGGTCCTCATCCTGATGGACGAGGTGCTGGAATACCTGGTCAAGGCGCGGGCGGTGAAGGTGGGGGACAGCAACCTGATGGAGCAGACCGGTGCCTTTTTGAGCGAGCTCACCTCCGCGGTGAGCGCCGTGCCCCAAAGCGCCCTGGTGCTGGCCCTGCCGGCCTCCTCCCTGGAGGTGGCCGCGGAGACCCAGGAGGCCGCGGAACGCCTCTTCCAATACGCCAAAAAGGTGCTGGGGCGGATGGAGCTGGTGGAGACGCCCGTGGCCCAGGATGAGATCTTCGGGGTGCTGCGCAAACGCCTCTTCCGCAGCCTGGGGAACGAGCGGGACAAACGGAGGGCGGTGGAGGAGATGCGCGACTACTACGATCGATACGCCCGCTTCTTCCCGGACCGGCTCCGCTCGCCCGAATACAAAGAGCGCATGCTCCAGGCGTATCCGTTCCACCCGGAGCTGATCGACCTCCTTTACGAGCGTTGGGGGCCTCATCCCCAGTTCCAGCGCACCCGTGGCGCCCTGCGCCTGCTGGCCCTCGTGCTGCGGCGGCTCTGGAGCCAGCGGCCCGGGTCGGCCCTCCTGATCCAGCCCCACCATGTGGACCTCTCCGATCGCCACATCCGCGGGGAGGTGGTGCGGCTCCTGGATAGCGGCTGGGATGCCATCGTCACGGGCGACATCCTGCAACGGGCGGGGGAGATCGAGCGGGAGCTGGGCGGCGAATACGTCCGGGAGCAGCTGGGTCGGGGGGCGGCGGCCTGCGTTTTCCTCTACAGCATCTCCGCCGCCACCCGGGACGCCGGGGCGACGGAGGAGGAGATCCGCGTAGCCCTGTTGCGCCCCGACATCAACCCCCTCATGGCTTCGGAGGCCCTGAGGCAGCTGCAGGAGAGGCTCTGGTATCTCCGGCGCCGCGACCACCGGTATCTGTTCACCGCCAAGTATAACCTGAACAGGGTCATCCTGGACTTCGAGGCCGAGGTGAGCGACGAGCGGGTGGAGGAGGCCCTCGGGGAGCAGCTGGCGCGGCTGGCCGGGAAGGGCGGCGGGGTGTTTCGCGTGGTCGTCGCGCCCCAGGAGCCCCGGCTGGTGCCGGATGAGCCCCGGCCCACCCTGGTGGTGCTCCCCCTGGACGTGAGCGAGCCCCACGAGTGGATGCGGCGGGCTATGGAATCAGCGGGGGAGGGCCTCCGCACCAACCGCAACATGCTGGTCTTCCTGGTCCCCGATCCGACGCAGGCGGCCGCGGTGCGAAGTGCCCTGCGGCGCTGGCTGGCGCTTTCCGATCTCATTCGTTCGCCTTCGTTCCAGGAGAGGGAGCGGGACGAGCAAAAGCAGGTTCGAGATCAGCTGCGGGATAAGGAGACGGAGATAAAAGCCTTCCTGCGCCGGGCTTACCAGGCGGTGTATCGCCCGGGCGAAGGCGGGATCGAACGCGTCTCCGTCGCTGGCCCGGAGGCGATCCAGGCGGAGACCTTTGATGAATACGTGTCCCGGGTGTTGGAGAAGGCGGGGATCTTGCTGGAACAGCTGTCACCGGACTATCTGAAAGAGACTCTGAAAGTGGGAGAGACTCCGGAGATACCCCTCTCCCAGCTGGTCAATTTCTTCACGGGAGTCCCGGGCCAGCCGATCCCGAAGAACCCTCAAGAGACCATCGAGGAGGCGGTCGCAGAGGGGGTCCGGCAGGGGCTCTGGGGGGTGCAGATCGGCGAGCAGATCTATCTCTATCAAGAAGTGCCGAAGGAGGCGCTCCGAGACCGTCGCGCTGTTCTGGTCCCGGCCGGATCGCCGCCCCCATCGCCGTCTCCCGAGCCGCCGAAGCCCCTCACCTTGCGGGTGCGGACCAGCGCCAGCCTTCTCTACCCGCTGTTGCAGGCGGCGCAACAGCTAAGGGACCTGCGGGACGCCTCCATATTGCTGGAGGTCCATGATCCGACCGGCAAGATGGCCGAGATGCGCTCCGAGCTGGAGAAGCTCCTGCAGAGTTACGGCTGCGCCGTGGAGTGGTCGAACGAACCGCCGGCATAGGGGCTGCATGGCGTCTCCCGGCTTCCGGCTGAGGCCTTTGCTTTTCGTTTGCTTGGCGGATGCCCGGGATGAGGGATCTTCTCTTCCGGCCGAAAGCGCTCTCTCTGAACAAGAGAGGGGCCGGGCTTTGCCCGGCCCCTTCGTAACTTTCCTGCCCGGGGATACGGTATAATCTGGCGAAATCGCCGGAGATCCCGTGAGGGCGAGGATCCGGGAGAGGTCCGCCGGTTGAGGCGGATCGGTGTTCCCGTCCCGCCTGCGGTGCGGATGGCCTG
>Ga0079998_102277_pt1 | contig 48221 bp, 51 predicted proteins | sample PerSpoBPS_BMetaG_FD_69201 | JGI IMG/M metagenome (GOLD analysis project Ga0079998, IMG submission 69201) | Thermal spring microbial communities from Yellowstone National Park, Wyoming, USA - Perpetual Spouter B (PS_B) MetaG (SPADES assembly)... | ecosystem: Environmental > Aquatic > Thermal...
ATCTGGTATTGTATTAATTATTGTATTTGTATCTGGATCTGGTTCTAATACTTCCTTCTCAACTATGAATATAGCATACCATTCACCAGCTTCATACTTTACTGTTAATCTTACTACTTTATTACCTTCTAATGGTCTATGCATGAATATCCTAACATAGCCTATCTTTGATAGGTATAGCTTGCTATTATTGTTATTATTGTTATTAGCAAGCAGTCTAAAACCAGATTGAGTATATGTTAATGATCTGTACTTCTTTTGGTGCTTATGTCTAGGAAACCTTGCTATACCTTCAAAGAATCTATCAAATGCATTATATACTCTATCTGCTACCTCTTGCACTACTTGACTATAGATAGATTGTAGTTCCTTGCTATTCCTTCTCTCTTCTAATGCTATCTCTCTTAGATCATTTAATGTTAGATTAGTTCCTTCTTCCTTATACTTCCTTATCTTTAAATCCCTTAGTTTATTGTATAGATTGCATAATGAGAGCAAGGAGCGTTTTAACAGCATCTCTTGCTCTCTATTAGGATATATTCTGTACTTGTAGGCTAATTGCATTACTCTTCTGCTTGTTGTTGTTATTATAGTCATTATTGTTACCTCATGAGAATTATTACAATTATAATATTTAAGGCTAACTACTTTCTGCTTATTTGTTCATTCGTTTATTTATTTATCATTCCCTCCCTGAAGGAAGGGGTTTTCGTTCATATATAATCCGCATTTCCTTTCTTACATCTTCCATTATGTATGGATTTAAACTACTAAAGATCACAAGATCAACTTTCCTCTTAAATATCCTTCTCAGTTCACCTTCTATCCTAACCAGATCAAGAAGGCTCTTCTTGCTACTCCTATCAAATTCTATGGCTATATCTATATCACTCTTCCTTTTCTGCTCCCCCCTAACGAAGGAACCGAAGATAGCCATAAACACTATATCGTTCTTTTTGCATATCTCTGCAAGTTTATCCTCTAAGCCCTCTCTCTTTAACTCTTCTGGAAGATTTTGGATCTCAATTTTAATACTCATACATTAATTGTTATGTGTTAATTGAATTTAAATTTAAGCCTACCCTATACATCTTAGGCTCTGTTAACCTCATTGCCCTCTAGCATACTGTACATGCCTCACTAAACCCCTTAAGTTAACAGAACCTATGATCAAGAAGATAAGAATATAATGGAAAGCTATACAGTACATTAAAGATAGAAGAGTGCTTTGATGATTACTTCCCATGTAATAAAGATGATTGTAATAAGAAGCATGTTATTAACTGGTTTAAAGTATTCACAATATACTTTAATGTAAGGATAGACTTAAGCAAGTTCATAAGAGTATTCAACTATGATGGTGGTTAAGTTAACAGAACCATTCGAGCCATTCATCCCATGGTTAAAACCATAGACTTCTCTAATTTGATGGTAAGATACTAAAAAGTTATACTAGCATTAGGAACAACCATACGGGTAGAGTGATAATATTATTATTACCTTCTAACTCCATCATATCTTTTGATAAGATAATACCTTTATCAGTCTCAGAACTCTTATGAAAATCTATTATGCTATATCTATCACTCTTTGTAATCTTTGATTGATATTTAACCTCTACAGGCAATATTAATCCACTTATATCTATAATGAAATCTACCTCCCTACCTCTCTTGCTCTTCCAATAGAATAATGCCTGCTCATAATCAAAGAGCTGCTTCTGTTTAGCAATGGAGAAAGCAAGTCTTATCAGGTGTGAGCCAACTATTCCCTCAGTTAGCATTCCTGTAACTTGGGTATCTTTTAGAGAGTTCATGCTCTCTTCAAAAGGATCCTTGCCATATACCCATGCCTTTAATGCATGGTAAAAGAATGGATCGTAGAAGTGTATCTTCTTGTTCTTCTGATACAAAGGCTCCCTCCTAGTAATATCGTAAAATCTAACATAGTATAACACAAAACTATCCTTCAGTATATCAACGTAATCAGCAACAGTATTATGACTAGATATATCTGTATTCTCCTTTAGAGTATTCCAACCTATAGCATTGCCCATAGTCTCAAATATTCTCCTTAGTATCTGTCTTAGATAGATCTCTCTCTTATCCCATCTAACGATATCACCAACTACAGAGTCAACATATATTTTATATACATCCTCAGATATTCTACCTTTCCTTATATACTCATCAATTGCTAATGGTACTCCTCCTGTTATTAAATAACTCTCGAATAAAGGCTTGATATCCTTCTCATATAGACTAAGCTCATTAATCTCATCTGGAATAGTTCCTGAACATATCTCTTGCACTAATTCTTTCCTATGCTCTACTCTTAACATATCCAATCTTAAGATAACCTCACGTAAGTCTTTGTTTATAGTCTCTACATACTCTACAAATCTCATAGGCAAGAGGATCTTATCTGGGGTATCGTTTAAATGGCTAAGGCTACCCCTTCTCCCTGGTAATCTCTCATACGCTCTCTTGATGTCTATTGTATGAGAACCAGTAAGAATGATGGTTGTGTTTACTAACTTATTAGTATCTGATAGATACTTTATTGCCTTCTGCCACTCCTTTACAGATGATATCTCATCCAAGAAAATATACGCTCTTGCTTCTCTTTTAGGTCTAATACTCTCATTGTAATATTGCAGAATATCAACCAACTCTTCTGGATAATTTATAAGGTCACATGTAAAGTAGAGTACAGATCTAGGATCAACTTTATATTTAATAAGTAACTCTTCAATAATAAGCTTTAGTAAGGTGGTCTTACCTACCTGTCTAGGTCCTCTTAACGTATATACAATATCTGCGTTAAGGTTGAATGTATGTTTTATCCTAGGCTCCCATTTGATACTTGACTCTTTTAATTTAATTAGATGTTTATCTTGTGTTATGGCTTCCCTTCTCCTCCACCAAGGATTCTGATCTATTATCTGCTTAGCAATATCCATATTATTATACATTGACAAACTATTTATAAATATGCTGTCAGTATATTGACAAACTATTTATAAATATGCTGTCAGTATATCTTGTTCATCTGTAAGAGGTAAAGATAGCAGATACTGATTTAGCCTACTTGATAAGCTTATATCATTCTCAATTCTCATATATACTATAAGTAGGTTATAAAAGGAATAACATACCATTGGGTTCTGTTAACTTAAGGGCTTAATGAAGCATATACAGTATACTAGAGGACAATGTTAAGTTAAAGAAACCTAATCCTGTGGGAATTATTAAATATGTGGGAATAATAATCTTAAGTAGGATGGATGCTGTAAGGGTTGATTCTAAGGGCAGGATTATTATCCCTAAATACATACGCGAGAAGGCTAAGATTAAGGAGGGAGGCTATGTTAGGGTTGAAGGAGATACCATAGTTATTGAGCCTATACAATCTATTGCTGATAAGTATTATGGTATCGTTAAGATAGAGAAGTGGCCTGATGATCTTGATGAGTTTGCAGTAGATGTTATGAGAAGATGACAAAACAAGAAACAAGCCTCGCCTTTTAAGGCGGGGTAAAGTTTAAAAATTCTAAATCTCTAATGAAGAGATGGAGGAGGTGAGGAGATAGGATAGAGGAGGAGGAAGAAGGAAATGAGGTTATTATTATTATGATGGTAATCAATCATAGATAGAAGGAACAGTTATAACCTATGTGAGGAAGCCCATTAATTGATGGGCATATATTAAATTAAATCAAGATAGATGATCATTCAATTAATTCAATTCAATTTAGTTTAGTTTAAGTGTCCTCACATAGGCAATCCATATACATACACATAGCCCTGAGTCCCTAGGAACCATGGATAATAATTATAAATCCATAACTAACAACAATAACAACAATAATAACAGATCAACAGTTATGGATAGAGGGCTCTCCATGGCAAGGGATAGGGGTAAGTGGTTGAAGACCCAGCCAGTGGTCTACTGCTGGATGAGCAGAGCGGGGTGGGTAGGTGATGATGAGTTATCAAACCATTGTCATCATCTACCTACTAGCAATGAAGTGATGAGGATGAAAGCGGTAAACCATAAACCAATGATCACCCTAAAGGGAACCCTCACCCTTTAGGGTGGGGAGGAGGTCAGTAAAGGAGATGTTTGCATAATTCATAATACAGTTTACAGTTACCATGTTAGATTCTCAAGTTCCTTCACATACCTTAACTCAGGGTATTTGCTTAAATTAGGCTCTTCAAGCAGTTCTTCTGGAACCTCTAAAGGCAAAGAGAATTCTTCACCAAACGCTTTTGCCTCGCTAGGAGTACGAAAGTAAATAAAGTCATTCCCAATATACACTTTACCGTTACCAAATAACCTTCTAACCTTTGCTAAATACTTTCTAAGCGATTCCCACCTCTTCCTAGTATCCTCATCCACTTTATCAAAGGGATCCACTTTATCAAGATGATATGTAAAAATATCATACAACCCATCAAATGTTCTTGGTGTAAAGGTCCAACTTGCATAACTTTTACCTTCCCATTCAAATAACTCCCAGTTTGGGTAAACCTCTCTCTTACCTTTATGCTCAAATACCTCAACACCTAAGGCTTCATTAACCTCCTCTTGGTTTAATCCTTTAAGATTCTCAACTATCACTATTAAGTTTACTCCCATAAGCAAATTAAATCTGAGGGTATAATATATTTATTCAATTACCTTAAGAGACCTTAAGAGAAATTAATGGGTTGTATTAAAAACAACCTTTAAATTCCTTCTACTCTTGAGGTTTAACCATATGAGTAACAGTAGTAATAGCAATAAGAAGGTTAAGGCATTAAGATGCAGGGAGTGCAATGCTGAGTATGAGCCTATGCTAAAGTACATATGCGATGAGTGCTTAGGACCATTGGATGTTGAGTATAACCTTGATAGCATTAAGGTTAGCAGGAATACATTTGCATATAGGGCAAAGAACTACTGGCGTTATATAGAATTACTGCCTATAGAGGATGCAAGGAATATTGTAAGTTTAGATGCTGGATTTACACCATTGCATAGGGCAGATAACCTTGCAGATGCATTAGGCTTGAAGCATCTTTACATAAAGAATGATAGCATGAACCCAACATTCTCATTCAAGGATAGACCTGCTGGTGTTGCAGTATCTAAGGCTAAAGAGCTTAGGTTAAATGCTGTAGGCTGTGCATCAACAGGCAATCTAGCAAGTGCAACTGCTGCCCATGCCTCTAAGGCAAAGATGCCATGCTACATATTTGCCCCATACAACATAGAGCATGCAAAGATTGCACAAGCATTATCATATGGTGCAGAGTTCATTGCTGTAGATGGAACATATGATGATGCAAACAGGCTTGCAATGCAGGTAGCAGAGCATATGAATATAGGCATAGTTAACGTTAACCTAAGGCCATACTATGTTGAGGGCTCAAAGACTTTAGCGTATGAGGTATTAGAGCAGTTATCATGGAATATGCCAGATCATCTTATCATACCTGTTGCATCTGGAGCAATGCTTAATGCTATATGCAAGGGTTTAGAGGAGATGCGTATGCTAGGCTTAATAAATAATGATGATATAGATGTTAGGATAACTGCAGCACAGGGCAAGGGTTGTGCACCAATTGTAGATGCATTTAAGAATAACAGGGATGAGATAATCCCTGTTGAGAATCCTAGCACTATAGCAAAGAGCCTTGCCATAGGGGATCCTGGTGATGGTATATATGCTTTAAGAAGGCTAAGGCAGTTCAATGGCTATGCTGAGGACCCAGATGATGATGAGATAGTAGATGCTATACTAATGCTAGCAAGGCATGAAGGTATATTCACAGAGCCTGCTGGAGGGGTAGTTATAGCAGCACTTAAACGCTTGGTAGAGCAAGGGAAGATAGACAAGGATGAGCATGTTGTATGCTATATAACTGGGAATGGTCTTAAGGCTATAGATGCTATAGATGATAGGGTAAAGATATCAAGGATAGTTAAACCTATGGTTGAGGAGGTATTAAGCATAATACCACAACAGCAACCACATATATAGTAGTTATGATATTATGATTAAACCTTTATACTTTAAACTTAGCCCTAATGTGAAGAGGGTTAGGGCTATAGTAGATAGATGGATGTCAACTTATTCCTATTCCTAATATATATTTCCTAATATATAATCAACTATTTATTACATTTTCATAAAGCATAAGTGCATCTTCCTTGCTATTAGTTCCTACAACTACAGCAGAACCGCTCTTAAGTATGGATATACTCTGCCCATTACCATTAACAAGTGTTATACCCATCTCCCCTCTACTCTTCTGCTTAAACCCTAATGCATTTGCTCTTACCTCTATCCTATCCAAATCTAGTGATAATATGCTGTTAGGGGTTATTGAGAATGTCCTCTTACCCATATCCCTCCCACACAACTCCTCAACCATGAACCTTTGAGTAACTGCTTCTTTTGTAGTAGTAACTGCAATATCATTAGAGCATATACAATGCTCATTCCTTACAACATCTATTGTATTAAATGATAGATCGTTAAGGTCTATGTATAGCAGTTTATTAAGTAGCATAGGTTGAGAGCCAACTATTATCCTTACTGCTTCTGCTACCTGTATGGCACTTACAATGTATAGTATTGAGGGATGTACACCCTCTATGCTGCATGTTGGCATCTCATCATCACTAAGCTCTGGGAATATGCATCTTATACATGCACTCTTACTAGGTATAACTGTACATACAGAGCCTAGCATCCCTAATGCACCACCATAAACATAAGGTATATCTGCCTTTAAGCATGCATCGTTCAAGGCATACCTAGCATCTATACTATCTAAACCATCTATAACAAGATCACATCCCCTTATTATCTCATATGCTGTATTATTATTTACAGATACTGCTAAAGGCTCTATTACAGCATTTGGGTTTATAGCCTTAAGCCTCTTTGCTGCACGCTCAACCTTAACATATCCTATATCCTCATCTGTGTAAAGCACTTGCCTATGTAGATTGCTTAACTCTACAACATCCCTATCAACTATCCTTATGTAACCTATGCCCATTGCTGCTAGTTGCATTGCTATTGGGGAGCCTAAGCCTCCTGCTCCTACAACGCATACCCTTGCATTCTTTAACCTTAGCTGCCCTTCATAACCTATGCTATCAAGCATTATCTGCCTAGAGTAACGCTCTAACTCATATGGTGTTAATTCTACATAATTATTAACCTCTTCACTGCCTCCTCTTCCATCATCACCACCACCAGCAACAGCAGGCAGTATTGTTATCTTATCATTATCGTTAAGTTTAGCATCAAGCCCTCCAAGGAACCTTGCGTTCTTACCATTTATGTATATATTTATAAGGGCTTTTGGCTTACCATTTGCATCTAGAACCCTTCTAGCAAAGTCATTGCCTAACATCATCACTAATGCATCTATAGCATCCTTCAATGTATCTGCCTCTAACCTTATCCTCCTCTCGCCTAAACCTCTATTCAATGTTGAGGGTATGCTTATCTCAATGCTAGCCATACTTTGATTCTTTAATCTCCTCCTAGATTCTTACTTATAAACCTGTCGCACACATCATCGCTATTTCACCTTAAACTTTATATACAATAAACTTTTTATTAACGTTATCCTCCATTACCTCTCTTCTCTAAGAATTCGTCCAGCGTAGCAAATCTCTTTGCACTACAAGATTGCTTGGTTTGCCCTCCTATGCAAGGAGAACGTCCCTCATAGCAACCTTGTAGGATGCTTGCTACACTAGACATGGTAGGTGCGACACTACCATTGCGAACAAGGTCATAATGATGACCTTGTTCGCTAGCCTTGCTACCAGCATTTATGCTGGCATGCAAGGGAGTAGTAGCATTCGTTGCAGTCATCATGCTACTACTCTCTCCTTGCTTTAATTCTAATTCTAACTTTAACTTTGTAGCAAACCTTAATGCTATGTTCGCACTAGCATTAAAGTCAGCATTCATCCCAAAGTTACATTTTATGCATTTGAATTGTCTTTGTGTTATTCTGTTAAACTTGCTAGTATGACTACATCTTAAACATTGCTGTGATGTATATTTAGGATTAATAGTGTATAATAACTTACCATTCCATAATGCTTCAACTTCTAACTCTTGCTTGAACTGATAGTAAGCCATAATTGATAGCAAGGATATTCTTTTCTCTATTCTTTGCTTATACTTTAGGATGTACTTTGCTACCTTAACCTTGTCTTTATTATTGCTGTATTCCTTTATCTTGTTCAGTATTTCCAGCAATGGTCTTCTAATCTTATTCTTGTACTTCCTGCTTTCATTTATTTTATCATCTATAGCGTTATTACCTTTGCTATTAACATCATTGTACAATCTACCTAGTTCCTTCTTTATTATCCTCAAATGCTTCAGTTCTTTATTCAAACCTTTTAAGTCCTCAATTACTATAATATTAGCCTCATTCTCATTAGCAAACTCTAATATCTGGTTGCATATATAGCCTATTAACTGTCTCCTTAGGTCTTCCCTTTTGCTATCACCACATCTGTTCCTAATGGTATAGTCTTCCTTCTCTTTATACCTTGAATCTTTCTTCTTGCTAATCTTACCTTTCATCCTTCCTTGCTGTAATTTCCTTCTTTCTTCCTCATACTTCTTTATTGCATTTATGTAATTCTTGCTATCAATACCTTTAGCATTAATTAACTTGTAAGTCTTATTCTCCTTATCTACCTCAATGCAGAACATAGTTGCTATATATTTGCTGATATTGGAATCAATACCTATGATTCTTATCTTGCTTTTATTCTCAATTCTTTCATGTAATGCTTTCTTATCTACATTCTTGCTTATGCTAACCATTATGTAGTATCTGTGACCGTTATCTGTATCTTTCCTAACAAGGTAGCAAGGATCACCTATTGTAAAAATACTATCACCTTGTATAGCATGAATAAGCATACCTAACCTCTCAGCATCATTAAACCTTGTTGCTATCTTGAATGTTACTTTATGCTTGCCTCTGCCTATCCTAAACATTATCTTACCGTTCTCAAATATGAATGCAGTATCTCTTTCGTAAGGTTTATCATCATTACATTTATCTTTATTCCTTCTATTCTCTGCTAGAGGTATCTTGCTAACTCTGATAGGTATGACATTGGTTAATCTCCTTCTCATGTTAGGTATTGATCTATGCTTGTAAGCACTCTCAGCATTACTATGCATCAAATCTGCTAAACCTCCTTGCTTCTCTAGCCAAGCATATTTAGTATCTATACCATAATACTTCTTAGCATATTTGATGAAGCGATGTAGCAAAGTCTTTAGGAGATTGCTATGAGTATATTGGTGTTTAGTCTCAGTTTTAGTTTTTGCTGTTATTGTTTGTTCCTCTTCTTCATACGGTTCTCTCTTCCTCCTCTTATTCTTTCTAATTGCTTTTTCATCAAGTGATTTTACAAGTTCCTTCAGTCTTTCAAGCTTCTCTTGCTCATTTATGTTAGCATAGTAAGGATAAAGATGTTGGATAAAACTATCTGCTATCCTTACCAGTTGTTCGTATTCATTGAAAAGGTTATCCAAGAATTTTAGACTGTTAGGATCACATTTTAGTTCTAACTTAAGAATTGTCTTTGTGATCTTCTTTATTTTTGTCTTTGAGCTCAATCTTAATCAACTATATAGTTATCTGTTTTGATATTTAAGTCTTATAATTGAGATTATACTGGGAGATGATATTAGATTATCTACTAGAATAATAAAAACAACATCTACCAATAGCAGTTATAAGCAACTAATAAAGTGATGCTAATTGCTATGAATCTTAGTCTATATTTTTCAAATCCCTAACAGATTCTTATTATGTAAGAGTTAAAAGAGGATTGTACAAGTGTCCTTGCATAGGTAAAGTTATTAATGTAGATCTTAATGAGCTGTGAATATATTACAATACGCATATACATAGCCTTGAGTCCCTAAAACCCATGGATAATAATAAATCCATAACTAACAACAAAAGATCAATAGTTATGGATAGAGGGCTATCCATGGCAAGGGATAGGGGTAAATGGTTGAAAACCCAACTAGTGTTCTACCGCTGGATGAACAGAGCTAGGTGGGTAGGTAATGATGGTGATTTATCAAAAACCATCATCTACCTCCTAGCAATGAAGATGAAGGTGGTAAACCAAAAACCTATGATCACTAAGGGGAACCTCATCCTTTAGGGTGTGAAGGAGGTTAGAACCTCTACTATCAAGTATATTATACAGAGATCAATCTTGTAACAAAGCAATTCTTACTATAGATAGATTCTCAAAAGAGATTATACTTTATAACATAGCAGCAAATGATTTTTATTCTAATGTAAGCTAATAATAATTATGCAGTTGAGTGATGTAATCCAGGATTTCAGTGATCTTATGCTCTCAATAAGGATGCTCTTCCCTCATACTGATCCTAAGTTAGTTATAGATATGATGGTGCATAAGTTACTCTATGAGGATCATGACCCAAAGGTTAGTCTAGAGATATTCTATAAGCATGGAGTAGATGTTAAGGCTAAAGCCTCAAACCTTTATGCTATGACTGGTTACGTGCCAAGTGTATATGCTAGTGAGCATAGGCTTGTTGTAGAACCCATGCTAACTTTAGAGAAACTTGTTAACATAGCAAGTGATGATGATATAGAGAGTGTTGGAGGAGCAGTATTATGCTGTATAAATGCTCTATTAAGTAAGAGGAAACTACTACATGCATAATCTTTTTATTTATTTATTCATTTATTTATTTTTAGAATACATATAAGTTAAAATATATGAGACTATTGTAATTGCTCATGCTTACTATAGATAAGATAGACTTCAGTAAATCAAATGGTCTTATACCTGTTATAGTGCAAGATATATCTAGCAAGGATGTTCTAATGCTAGCATATGCAAATAAGGAGGCTCTAAGCCTTACCATTAAGACAGGGAAGGCATGGTTCTGGAGCAGATCAAGGAATAGGCTATGGATGAAGGGAGAGGAGTCTGGTAATGTGCAGTATGTTAAGAGTATACTTGTTGACTGTGATGGTGATGCTGTAATATATCTAGTTGAGCCAAGTGGTCCAGCATGCCATACTGGGAATAGAACATGCTTCCATAATAGACTAGAGAATGGTTAGATTGTTATTTGTTATAGCCTTGCTAAACAAAAGGTATTATATCCCTTACATACCTATCTAATTGCTCTTAATATTGCTATCATTCCTAAGCAATAATATGTTCATATCCTAACACTTACTCCATTCTTAACAAGATACTCTTTAACCTCCCTTATTGTATAATAGCCATAATGGAATATAGATGCAGCAAGGGCAGCATCTGCATCTGTACGCTTAAATAACTCAAGCATATGCTCTGGCTTCCCTGCACCCCCAGATGCTATAACTGGTATGTTAACTGCCTTGCATACCTTATCTATTAATTCAATATCATATCCATCTTGGGTACCATCCTTATCTATGCTAGTTAATAGTATCTCCCCTGCTCCTAAGTGCTCAACTCTCTTAGCCCAATCAACAGCATCAAGCCCAGTTGGCTTCTTCCCTCCATATATATAAACCTCGTAGAACCCTTCAGCATACTTTGCATCTATTGCAACTACTATGCACTGCTTACCAAATATATCCTTCAACATGCTTATTATATCTGGCTTGAGCACTGCTGCTGTATTGATAGATACCTTATCTGCACCAGCAAGTAGTATCCTCCTAGCATCCTCCAAGCCTCTAATACCCCCTCCCACTGTGAATGGTATGTCTATTGCCCTTGCTATACCCTTGACAACATCAACCATAGTATCCCTATGCTCTTGGCTTGCAGTTATATCCAAGAATACAAGCTCATCTGCACCCTCATTGCTGTAGTATGATGCAAGCTCTACAGGATCTCCAGCATCCCTTATATCCTTAAAGTGTACCCCTTTTACTACCCTACCCTTATCCACATCCAAGCATGGTATTATCCTCTTTGCAAGCAATCCACAATCTAAACTAAATAATACTGAACCTATTAATTATTATATCTAGGACGTTCTAAGTAAGGGTAAGATCAAAGGGTTCTGAGCTACGTAGTCCTTAATAGACTAACATAGCTCTTGGGATTCACAAGCCTAGGGCTCCTCATGGGTTCATTGGAGCCCTCATCAGCCTCATCCCCTGTCAGGGTGAACCCACTCCATCCCTTCATAAGCTCATTAAAGAGCTTCAAGGATGGAGAAAGACCCTCCATCTGAAGGTAACCACATCATCCCGAAGTCCGTGCTTTCTATCTAGCAATAGTAAATAGAGTTAGGTATTTAGGTCTATCTATTTTAAAACTGTTGGTTACTGCATCTCAAGATATGAAGAATACCTTGATAAGATAGATAAGAGGTAGGAGTAGATAAGGTTCTATTTATTCATCATAATAATGGTATCTATTATATCATGCATAAGGGTATGTGTTACCTTCACTTTTATACTCCTTATATTTACTGCACACTCTTTAGCATAATTAATGATATCATCATGCTTATAATCATGAATACTTTGCATTATATCATCTATATCCTTGCTACAGTAACTGCTTAACTGCTCATCATATATGCTATGCATAAACATCAATGGTAAGAATACCAATCTGTCTTTAGCAATACTGTTAACAACCCGCTCTACAATACTTATCTCATGCATAGATGTGAATGGTAATGCTATACGCTTCTCATTTATAGCATTAGAGAATATATCAAGGATGTATGCATTAAGGATATCTACTGCTATACCCTTGCCTATAATACTGCTCTTTATGCTTGTATAACTTAAGCTAAGTTCATCTACTGCCATATACCTTGCAATGTAAGCAGTGAGCCTAGCATCTAACCTAAGGCTATTTGGGTTATCCTCATCATATATTAATAAAATCTTTGGTATGAATCCATTTAATATTATATTCAGGCATGATAATGCAGATAATCCATTGTATATACTGCATAATGCATAACCATTAGAGCCAAGAGGTGATCCATTAACCCCTTGCTTAGATAACTTGCATATGTAAGCACTATTGCTTGCTATGTATATCCTTAGCAGTCTATCAGCATACTTAGCACTTGGTCTTACATTGATGCTTGATAACTCTGCAAGTAGAGAGGCTGTTAACGCAAACTCTAAATCCCTAGGTACATAATCATTATCCTTAGCATAACCTAAAACCTCAACCTTGAATGTCTCATCTTTATGCATTATACCTTTAATAACATCAATTGCATTATTCAGCAGTAATCCAAACTCTTTACTGCTCTCCTCTGCAATACATGCATATGCTACCCCAGGGGTATCTGCTAATGCATAAAGGGCATCAACCTCATCCCCATCTATAGCAAGTGTAAGGAGTGGTCTATCCTCTCCAATGCTTTTACATGTTATTCCCTTTAACTTAAGTGCATATGCAATATTATCCTTAAGTATATTAATATGCTTTAATGCTGCTCTAGAAGGTTCTACTATTAGCATCTTACCCTTAATTAATCTACTAAGATTACATTTAAAGTTTACAAGTATGCTAGAAGGTTCTTAACTTAACCTAACTTAACGTTTAATTAATAATATATATTATTGCTAATATTAAATTAGATAATGGGTAAGGGTACACATACAAGTAGATTTGGTTCTTCAGGTAGGATTAATCATGACTCGTCCTTATTTTATGCTAGAAGATTGTATAAAGATAATAATAATACCCGACTAAAGCCATCAGAGAAAGATCTTGCTGAAAACAATCTGCCAAGAGAATTCTTAGATAAGATTGTATTAGATGATGCTCGTAATGTACTAAATAAACTACCTGACAACTGCATCCATTTAATGGTTACATCTCCACCTTATAATGTTGGTAAGGATTACGATGAAGATCTAACACTTGGAGAGTATCTAGACTTTATTAAGGAGGTTATGAGGGAAGTTTATAGAGTACTAGTCTGGGGAGGGAGAGTATGTTTTAACATAGCTAATCTTGGGAGAAGACCTTACATCCCTCTTCATGCATATTTAATAGAGATATTTGAAGAGATAGGTTTCCTCTTTAGGGGGGAGATAATATGGGATAAGGGCGATGCTGTTACTGGGGCATCAACTGCATGGGGTACTTGGAGTTCAGCAGTAAATCCTGTACTAAGGGATCAGCATGAATACATAATTGTATTATCTAAAGGCACGTTTAAGAGGGAGAGAAGATATAAAGTTGATACCATTAAGGGAGAGGAATTTCTAGAATTTACAAAGAGTATATGGAGGTTCCCTCCTGAGTCAGCAAAGAGGGTAGGTCATGCAGCACCATTCCCAGAGGAACTGCCATACAGATGTATACAGCTCTTTACATTCAAAGGAGATGTTGTATTAGACCCATTTGTAGGATCAGGCACTACATGTATAGTAGCATTAAAGACAGGTAGGCATTTCCTAGGTATAGATATAAAGGAAGAATATGTTAAGATTGCTGAGCAGAGAATAAATGAGTTACTTGCAAATAAAAGGCTCACCGAATATATAGCATGAAAAGACTTAATGTAGGTTACATTAGTTAGTGTTATGCCATATGATCAACTCTTTTAGCATCTTATACCATAACCTCCAATACCTTGTCTCAATTAAACTTAAGTCAACTGGGTTATAGGTTGCTTCAATGTGATTGCCTTTCTCTCTAGCCATATCCATTAAGATTCTTAGAGCATTAACCTTGATCCCAAATCCCCTTGGATTTGTTATATCCTTTGGGATCCACCATATGCTATCACCACTCTTCTCCCTTAATTCCTCTAGATCATTTACATCAAATACATAAATAGAGATCCTCCTATCCTTCCTGCTTCCAGATACATAAAGGATAGGGTATCTGAACTGAAACCTTCTTGCCCTTTCTATTGAAGGGAAACCATTCCAGGCTACCTTTAAAGTACCAATCCTCTCCATGGTCTTAAGGCTATATCTTATCTCCTTCCCATTTATAATTATTGAAAGATCCCACTCACGTTCTAAAGGAGCAGATTGAGTAACCTTTAGTCCAAGCTCTTCTTCTAGCATAATACGTATGAGATGCTGCCTTCTTATCCCTATATCTGGGGTACTGCCTTCCATATATAATATATCCCACATCTTCCCCAATAGTATAAGAATATCTAGCCTATTCTTTAAGAGTTGTATCAACGGATCTGGTTCCATACTCTCCTTATGCTCTTCTAATATTTAAGGTGGTTCACTTAAATTTAAAAATAGCATGTATATACGCTATATTAATGAGCTATATGCAAGCAAGTGTAAAGGAATGTATTAGCATGCAAGAGAATAGCATGGTACAACTCAAAGGCTGGGTTGCTAGCAAGAGTGATATAGGCTCACTAGCATTCATAATATTAAGGGATGGCACAGGTTATATACAGTTAGTAGGCAAGAAGGGTGTAACTGATGATAACATATTAAGTATTATGAAGGATGTAAGCATAGAGTCTGCTATAGCAGTTAAAGGTAGATTACGAAAGGATGCTAGAGCGTTGAATGGTGTTGAGGTTATTGTTGATAGCATTGATGTTATTGCTAGAGCAGAGCAATGGCCTATAAACAAGAGTACTGTAAAGTCTGCATCCTTCTTGTATGATAATAGGCATCTATCTATAAGGGGTATGAGGGCAAGTGCAATAATTAAGATAAGGAGCGAGTTCATAAAGGCTGCATTTGAGTTCTTCTATGCTAGAGACTTTGTCTTCATAAGTGCACCATCTATAGTTAGTGCTTCTGTTGAAGGAGGAGCAACTTTATTTGAGTTGGATTACTTTGGTAAGAAGGTTTACCTTACCCAAAGTACTCAGTTCTATGAAGAGGCTGCCATATGCTCATTCGGTAAGGTATTTACAATTCAACCAGCATTTAGGGCAGAGAAGTCAAAGACACCTAAACATCTTACAGAGTTTGTTATGGTAGAGGCTGAGGTTGCCTTTAATACTCAAGAGGATAACATTAGACTACAGGAGGATCTATTAACATATGTATACAATAGCATAATAGAGCATAGGAGCAAGGAGTTAGAGATGCTTGGTAGAAGGCTCAAGCCTATAGAGAAGCCATTCCCAAGGTTAAGTTATGATGAGGCTAGGGAGATTGCATTAAAGCATGGTATAAACTTTGAGTGGGGTGATGATATACCAACTGAGGCTGAACGCTTGATATCTAAGCAGTTCGATAGACCATTCTTTATAACGGATTACCCATTAAGTGCTAGAAGTTTCTATCATATGTGCAAGAATGAGGATGAGAGGATAACACTATCATCTGATCTAATTGCCCCAGAGGGATTTGGTGAGATAGCAACAGGAGGGCAGAGGATACATGATTACAATACACTCCTTAATAGAATAAAGGCTAACAACCTTCCTTTAGAATCATTCAAGTGGTACCTTGATCTAAGGAGGTATGGCATGCCTCCCCATGCTGGTTTTGGTATAGGTGTTGAGAGGAGTGTAAGGTGGATATGCAATATGAAGCATATAAGGGCTACATCACTCTTCCCAAGGACAATAACTAGGGTTTACCCGTGAGCTACCCCGCCTTGAGAGGCGGAGCTTCCAGCGTTAAGGGAGGGCTTTACGCCCTTCCCCTCATCTGCTGGTTCGGGGAGCTCACAGCTCCCCCATCCCATGCCTCTCGTTAAGGCATGAGCTATATTTATGCATGCGTTTAAATCCCTGTTGTAGATCAGCCCACATCTTGGGCATCTGAATTCTCTTCCTCTAACTTGGGCAACATGCCCGCATCTATGGCAGGTTCTTGAAGTGTTCCTGACTTCTTTTTTAGGCAAATGCCTGACTTCTATTCCCTCAAGCAAAGCCTTGTACTCAACAATTTCCTGCAGCTTTCTGAAGTGGAGAGAATGAAATCTCCTGTTAAGCTCTTTGGATTTGTCAAATTTGTCCCTTATTCCAGTAAGATCTTCCATAACTATTATTGGCTTGGGGAACTGTTTAGCGTATGCGACTATCTGGTTGACTATAATGTGCAACTGCTGATATACCTTCCTTCTCTCTTTACCTTTAAGCTCCTTAACCTTCTTCAGAAGCTTCTTCTCCTGAAGCCTCCTCCTGATATGCCCGCATAGCCCCTTTATGCGTTTGATTTCTTCGCCTTTCCAGAACTGACCCTTCATGGGCTTATTCGGGTTGTTCTTTGATATGGCTACTGCGACTGCTAGATTGTGCTCACCTCTATCTATCGCTATCATGGTCTCGGGTTCATCAGGAACTTCAACAACCTTCTTTAGAACTAAGTGTGCGTACCATTCTCCATCATGTTTAACCATTTCAACTGTTGCGAATTTCCATTTCCCCTTCAAAGCTTCCTCTATCCTCTGCTTTTGTCTTTCACCAAACACTATTGGCAAGCTTATTCTCTCCTTTCTGTTAAGGCTCAATGTAAGCCAGTAAGGGGTCAGAGCGTTGTCCGTTTTGGAGAAACTGTAGAACCTCTTATCGAAGCGGATAGAAATCCTTTTAAGCCTCAGAATGCTTTTTTCTTTCCTGTTCTCCTCAAAGCTCTTCAGGATCTCGACAGCCTTATCCCTTGCAGTCTGGATTAAAGCTGTGTTGAGATCAAAGAGCTCTTTGGCTTTTTCATAGCATTTCTCGTGGAGGAACGTCTTCGATGTGGAATTGTAGCTCAAGTACCATTTCACAAGTTTAAAATACTCGTTGAGTGTTTTATTCAATGCCAGGACTTTTGATTTATTCGGCCTGAATACCTTGCCTACAACGCATATCTGGACTTCCTTCTGCAAGGGAACGTCCCTCGATTGTTTGGACATTCTATTTAGACTTTCTATTTATTTAAGCTTTTCTATCATCCTCACCTTGAATGGCGAGGTTTTCGGTTATAAGCACTTATGTGTAGTATGAGTATCTTCAAAGTATTTATATATGCTGATCTTATCATAATGATCTGAGAAGGTATAATGATGAGGGTAACGAGTGCTCTTATACTTAAACTACTCTCCTTTACCCTAGCGTTTGTTATACTTGATACACTGATAACCTACTACAGCATATCTCTTGAATGGATACCATCTTACCTTGAGACTAGCATAGTATACAATCTCTATGGGATTGATGCATTCTTGCTAGGCAAGCTAGTTATAGGTTCCCTAGTAGTTATTGTCTTTTATATCAAACTTAGGGATAGTAGTTCAAAGACTTTCAAGGCATACAATGCAATACTGCTAATATTTACTAGCATATCATGGTTTGCTGTTATATCTAATCTGTTAGTGCTTATAGATACTAGCAGTCTAGTAGATATTTATATGATAACTATTATACCAGTTAGTGTAACCTTGCTAACACTCCATGGATTATGGTGGCTCAGGCTTAAGCCATAATCTTGATCCATTCAATTAATCTATTCAATGATCATAATTAATTTTAATTAAATTGCATATTAAGGTTTATAAATCTCATATAGCAATGGTTAAGCATGCTTAAGTTAGATGATGTAGCAAAGCAGTTAGAGGATAAGAGTGCTGAGGATGTGCTTAGATGGGCTGTAGATAGATTCCATCCTAGGATAGCATTTGCATCAAGCTTTGGGGCAGAGGATGTGGTTATAATAGACATGCTTATGAAGATAAGGAAGGATGTAAGGATCTTTACTCTAGATACTGGGAGATTGAATCAGGAGACATATGATGTTATGGATGCTATAAGGGATAGATACAATGTAAGTATAGAGGTATACTTCCCAGATACAAGAGAGGTGGAAGAGATGGTAAGAAAGTATGGCATGAATCTATTCTATCATAGCGTAGAGTTAAGGAAGTTATGCTGTGAGATAAGGAAGGTTAGACCATTGAATAGAGCATTACAAGGGTTGGATGCATGGATAACTGGGTTAAGGAGAGAGCAGGCAGATACAAGGGCAAGCATAGCAAAGGTTGAGATAGATGCTCAACATAATAACATAGTAAAGGTTAATCCATTGGCAGATTGGACATGGGATATGGTATGGGATTACATAAGGAAGAATAATGTACCATACAACAGATTGCATGATATGGGTTATCCTAGCATAGGATGTGAGCCATGCACTAGGGCAGTAAAGCCAGGGGAGCACTTCAGAGCAGGCAGATGGTGGTGGGAGCAGGATGCTTACAAGGAGTGTGGTCTACATGTTAACCCCTTGAAGAAGAAGTAAATAATCTGCTTTACGGTGCTTTTATAATGAATGCTCCTCATGGCAATATACTTGTAGAGAGCATACTTGATGATAATGCTAAGAGAAGGATTCTTGAGGATAAGGATATACTAAGGGTTAACATAAGTGCTGAGATAGCAAGTGATGTTGAGAATATAGCATATGGCATACTAAGCCCACTTAAAGGCTTTCTCTCTAGAGAGGATTTCATTAGTGTTATAAAGCGTGGTAGGTTAAGCAACGATCTCCCATGGACCATACCTATAGTCCTTGATGTTGACTCTAGCATAGCAAAGAGCATGAAGGATGCAAAGGATGTACTACTCTTATGCAATGGTAGAAGTATAGCAATAATGCAAGTAGATGAGTATTATTCATACGATAAGATTGAGATGGCTAGGAGTGTGTATCAGACAACAGACCCTTCACACCCAGGTGTAGCAAAGACCTTTTCAATGCATGATACACTTGTATCTGGAGAGGTATACCTTATAGATAACATGCCTATAGATGGTAGATTAAGCAAGTATAGATTAACACCAAGGCAGTGCAGGAGCATCTTTGCTAGCAAGGGATGGAAGAGCATAGTTGGATTCCAGACTAGGAATATACCACACCTTGCACATGAGATGCTCCAAAAGTCGGTACTTAACTTCTTTGATGCACTGCTAGTAAATCCATTGATAGGTAAGAAGAAGCCAGGGGATGCAAAGGACGAGGTTATAGTAGAGGCTTATGAAGTGCTTATAGAGAACTACTACCCTAAGGATAGAGTACTCTTTGCTACCTTGCATACAGAGATGCGTTACGCTGGACCAAAGGAGGCTATACACCATGCAATAATGCGTAAGAACCTAGGATGCACCCATTTCATAGTTGGTAGAGACCATGCTGGTGTAGGCTCATTCTACAAGCCATTTGCTGCGCAGGAGATATTCAAGGAGTATCCAGATCTAGGCATAGAGCCCATATTCTTCCCAGCATTCTTCTACTGCAAAAGATGCATGGGTATAGTAAGTGAGAGGATGTGTCCTCATGACTCAAGCTTTAGGCTTGAGCTGAGTGGTACAAAGTTAAGGAGCATGATAAGCAGAGGGGAGAGACCATCAGAGTTGCTTATGAGACCTGAGGTTGTTGATGTTATAATGCGCTACAAGGAGCCTTTTGTTACATAAATAATAGTATATTATATATTACTACAAGCAACTACTCATTATTATGCTAGTAAATATACTTGCTACAGTATGCATAGCAATAATCATTCTCAGCCCAATTATGTATGATGCCTATGCCCAGACTAGAAACAATGAGAGGCTAGTTATACCATTTAATGCAGCAAACTCAAGCAAGAGTAAGCCAGCATACTATGAGTTCAAGCAAGAGCATATAGCAAATTGGATAATTAACATAGGTAACTACTTGATATACAATCCTAATAACGAGAATGCTAATGTAATTATAAGGTTCATCAATAATTACAATACAAAGGAGTTCCTAGAACTAGGTATGGCAAGTAAAGATAACATGCTATGGTTTGCTGTATCTAAAGAGCAGACAGGTTACACTACGATGTACAAGAATGTTAATGCATGGTTCCAAGATAAGCAGGTTATGCTTACTTATGCTCAAGGAGATAGGCTTAGTGTTAACAATGGCCAAAGGATAATAGTTGATAGACTTAGCATAGGTCAGTTTGCTATAAAGAGTATAGAGGTCTTCAGCAGCATGGATGATCCTAACATGAGCAGTAGTGTTGGAGGGCAGTTGATAATAGATATTGTATCAGGTAACCCATTGGATAACCCTATAATGAGTATACCATTCATAGTTACTGGGGCAGTTGCTGGTATAGTACTAATCTTATTGAAGACAAGAAGGAGGGATTAATAATAATAATGATTAATAATATTCAAGTTACTAACCATGCTTTAGTCTATAATATTTACACTCTTCCTTCAACAAGCACTCATTACATAATGGTGCAATAGGCTTGCATACACTCTGCCCAAATGTAACGAATGTATCATTTATGCTCTTCCAATACCTTCTCTCTACACTCTTCATCAACTCTTGCTCTGTCTCTTCAACGCTCTTTGTATCAACTAAACCAAGCCTATTCGCTATCCTATGCACATGGGTATCAACTGGTATAGCATCCTTGTTAAAGGCATAGACTAGTACACAGTTTGCAGTCTTCCTACCCACTCCAGGTAGCCTTAGGAGATCCTCCAACCTGTCTGGAACCATTCCATTGTACTGAGTTGCTATTATCCTTGCTACCTCTTTTATCCTTCTAGCCTTTATTCTATAGAAGCCAGTGCATCGTATCAACTGCTCTATATCCTCAATTCTAGCATCTGCTATAGCATCAATACTCTTGAACCTTGAGAATAGATTATGAACAGCAATCCTAGTATTCTCATCCCTAGTCCTTGCAGAGAGTATCGTGCCTATAAGTATCCTAAATGGATCACTCCCCTCCTCCTGCTGCAATTCTTTTAACGCTGTAAGCCTAGATGAGTTTACTCTAGCAAGGGTATCACGCATGAGCATCAATACCCTCTCTATATTCATACTATAAGAAGATGGATACACTTTTTAATCAATCTACCTATATATGCTAAGATGCAATTAAGCAAGGAAGAGGAGGATGCATTAGATGGTAAGTATGGTGATACATTAGCATTGGCATATAGGGTACTTGTTGCAATAGGCAATGCCATGGATGCTGATAGGCTTATAAGCATATCATGGGCACATGTATCTGGTGTAAATTATAATACTATAGGTGATGCTGGGCTTATCTTCCTTGAGGATATAAGCAAGGGTAATGCTAGGGTTAGGGTAAGGACTACACTTAACCCCATGGGCTATGATCCAAGCAAGGTTAATGAGCTTAACTTAAGTGATGAGTTCATAGAGAAGCAGAGTAGGATAATGAAGGCATATGAGAGGCTAGGAATAGTAGGATCATACACATGCATACCCTATGAGGCTTTAGATGCAACCTTCTTACCTAAGCATGGTTCACAGGTTAGCCTTGCTGAGAGCAATGCTGCAATATACGCAAACTCCATACTTGGCTTGCTAACAAACAAGGAGAGTGCAATAAGTGCATTGGCAAGTGCACTAACTGGCAAGGCACCATACTCTAAATTAAGGGCTCAGGAGGCTAGGAGTGCTAGATTATGCATAGATATTAAGCATGATATGAATAGCGAACTTGATTATGCACTCCTAGGCTACTATGCTGGAAGGTTCAATGAGGATTGTATAGCACTCAAAGGTATAAGACAAGAGGATATATTAAGCAGTGCTACTAAACCAGATGCAAAAGCAAATGCTAAGGCTCTATGCTCAGCATTAGGAACATCAGGCTCTGCTGGCATGTTCACATTAAACTACCAAGAGGATACTGTAAAGGAGAGGGTTGAGTTCACAAAGCATGATGCATCTAAAGTTATGGATGAGTTAAGTAATGCAGATGATGGCGATGTTATAGTCTTTGGTAGCCCACAGTTAGGCTTGGATGAGTTATCAATGCTCTTAAGTATGCTAAAAGGAAGGAGGTTTAAGAAGAGGTGCATGATATTCTGTGCAAGGAGCATATACTCTAAAGCAGAGAACCTAGGCTACATAGATGCGTTAGAGAAGGCAAATGCAACAGTATACTGTGATTGCTGCTCATGCTTAACCCCTTTAATAAGCAGGGATGATGTTGACTCAGTAATAACCAATAGTGTTAAGGCAGCATACTACCTTAGGAGTTGGAACAGGGTTGGTGTATGCTTAAGTAGTATGAAGAGTATAGTTGAGGCAGAGTGTGTATAATATGGAGAGGTTAGAGTATAAGTGTAGGGGTATAGTTAAGGGTTCTGCTGAAGGCTATGCTATGCTAAGCATAAAGCCTCTAAACCTATTAACTATAGATTATGATGGTATAGTAAATGATCATACAAGTGCACTTAATGGCAAGAGTATAGTAGGTAAAGTGCTTATATTCCCTAATGCTGTAGGCAGTAGTGTTGGTGCATATAGGTTGTATGCTCTGAAGGTAAATGGTAAAGCCCCAAAGGCAATAGTATGCATGAGGGCTGATATAATAACAGCATCAGCTGCAGCTATAGCAAGTATACCATTGGTTGATATGGTTGATTGCTACAAGGATATGCTTAATACGATAACCAATTATAGTAATGTTAATGTTAGGGTTGATGCAGATAAAGGTTTGATCCAGATCCAACTACTTACTTAATACATTGATAAGTTCTACTGTTCTATTAACAGCATACCTTGCTAGATCATACTCTATGCCATCTACACTACAACCTACTATAAGTATATGTGTAGTATCATCTTTAACAGATGTTCTTAATGCATCCCTATGTGGGAATAGATGCACTATACCAGTATCATCAGCAAGTACTATCTCCTTACCAGTTAATACATGCTCATTACCACTTATATCAATGAACCTCTCATCCTTTAATGCAGACCTTAGCACTAGGCTACCATTTATCTTATCAAGATCATATATGCCTATTGGTACTAGAGTCTCTATTGATGCTATGTTACCTGCATCTACAACATTGTTTATCCTAGGTATTCTACCATTACTTAAGAACCTTCTTAGCAGAGCCTCGCTAGATGGTCTAACCTTTGTAGGATCTATACCAAGCCTCCAGTAAAAGTCCCTTAAGGCTCTAACAACAGGGTTATCCTTGATCTTATCCTTGCTACTTAAATCTAGTCTGTGCCTTAACTCAGAGAGCAGAGGTTCTATATCATAATCATGGGTTACTTTAACTATCGTTGTAGTAGTATACAATGCTATCCCATACTCTCTTCTTATAGATTCATCTACTCTTATCATCATTAAATTATTAAATTAAGGTAATTTTTAAATAATCGTATAAAAATATATAAAACTGTAACCCAATATAAAGAGTTGTTAACTAAACTACAGTATATTAATTAGGAAAAATTTTTATCTTCACACTTTTAAATTATAAAATAATGCAGCATAAGGAGGCAAGTGCTAAAGATAAGGGTAAGAAGAGTAGTAGTAATGATGCTACAATAGTATATAGGGTAATATTCTACATCTGTGCCTCAATAATGATTGTTGTTACTGCATATGCATTAATAGCTAGTCTAATAGAGTATATAAATACTGGTAGTGTAGTGATAGGTGAGGTATTAGTTAATACAGAGGTACCATTCAAAGGGTTCGCAAAACCTGTTACATACCTCATGATATCATCTATAGTAGGATGGTACTGTGTTACAAGGCTAGGGAGGAGTAAGACCATGAACCTATCTGCTAGGAGTAAAGCTATACTAAAGATCATAGCAATAGCAGTAGCAGCAACAACCCTATACGAGTTAATATACAACTTTGTGGTATGGAATGCACTTATGACTGCAGATGCGATAAGTGGTATAATAAGGATAGATGTGCTTAACATACCATATCCTAATCCTAAGACACCATGGAGCCTTGTATTTGCTACAAAGATGTTCCTTGCTGCATTTGTTATAAGTGCTCATGCAGTATACCTAATATCAAAGAGCGAGAGGGCAGAGAATAATAACAATAACTTTAGTAAACCTCAATAATGATTATTATTTATGTTTTAGTAATCAAGTAGTATGGGTAGGATAGGTAACGTTGTAAGGAGGTTGCATGGTATGATAAAAGGTAAACCCATGAACTTCTCATGGATCATAGATGGATTATTAGCAGGTAGTGCAAGACCAATGTCTATAGATGAGGTTGAGTGGTTAAAGGGTAACAATATAAAGGCTATAGTTAGTGTTGTAGAGGAGCCATTGAAGAAGGAATGGTTAGATGGTATAGATTATATGCATATCTATACTCAAGATGGTAGTGCACCAGATATAGCAGATATAGATACTGCAGTTGAGTTCATCCATAGTAAGATAAAGGATAAGAGACCAGTGTTAGTTCACTGTGCAGCAGGCAAAGGTAGGACAGGTACAATATTAGCAGCATACCTCATAAAGTATGCTAACATGGATGCTTTAACTGCTATAGATAGGGTTAGAAGGCTAAGACCAGGGTCTATACAGACATATGTGCAAGAGTATGCACTAACATTGTATGAGAAGTATGTATTGGAGCAGAGATCCAATAATAAATAACAAAAATAATTAATTAATGGAATTAGAACCAGTGCCTTAACCAGTACTTCTCAAATAATACCTTCTGCATATGCCATATCCTACTAGGCTTATGGAACTCTATCTCAGGCTTAGGAGTAAAGAACTTTGCCCTAATGAAGGCTGCTTCACCATGCTTAACCTCTATGAAGCATGCCCCAGAGCCATCATACTCCTTTAACTTACCCTTACCCTTTATCCTATATGCTATGTTGTTTGCTACAACCTCTGCTTGATGGTGTGCAAATACTCCTGCCTTAGGCAGGTATGGTACATAACTCCCTTCAGGTAACCTTACAGCAGTAACATCACCTATAGCATAAACATTCTCGTATGATGTCTCCATGGTTCTAGGGTTTACTGGTATGAATCCAGTGTTATCTGTAAGTTTAGCATCAACCACAACCCTTGGTGCAACATGTGGTGGTACACAGTATAGCATATCATACTGCATACTAATACCATCTAGAACTACCTCATTACTCCTTATCTCCTTTATTAGCGTATTTGGTCTAAACTCAATACCCATTTGGGTTAACATACCTGCTAACATATTGCCATAATCTGGTCCTGCAGCAGGGATAGGATAAGGCTCTGGTGTGAAGAATGTTATGCTTACCTTATCCCTTATACCTTTCCTCCTAAAGTAAGAGTCTAGTAGTAATGCTGTCTCGTATGGTGCTACTGGGCACTTGAATGGTAGTCTAGATATGCCTACTAGAACTTTACCACCGTTGAACTCCTTTATAGCCTCACCCATCTTAATGGCTGAGTCTATGCTATAGTTATGATGTGCGTATGAGAAGTCCCTAACTATATCATAGGAGTAATCTAATCCTAATGCTATGACTAGATAATCGTACTCAAACTCATGGTACTCTGTCTTAACTCTTCTATTATTTATATCTATATTAGTTACTACATCATTAACCACATCTATACCCTTACGCTTAAGTAAGGATAACTCTTTACTTATCTGCTCAGGCTTCCTCTCATTGAATGAGAGCCATATGAACGATGGTGCAAACTCAAATGCCTTCTTCCTGTCCACAAGCGTAACATTTACCTTATCTCCTAACTTATCCTTCAGTTCATTTGCAACCACTAATCCTCCTACACCACCACCTAGCACAAGCACTCTATTCATTAAGAGAATATAGGCTAAAGATGCTATTATCCTTAACTATTATTTTCATCAATGATAATGTTATATTTTTATAGCATACAAATAAAAGAGGCAGTATATGCTTTAAATAAATAAATAAATCCTACTCTGGCACAGATTCACTAACCAATCTACCATTCTCAACCCTTACAAATAGGTACCTGTTATCCTTGAATATTAGTATCAATTCATTATCCCTCTCCTCAACGTCCATCAGCTCCTGCCCTTTTATACCATCGAACTTTGCCATGTTTAAGTTTCATTATACACCATTATTAGTTTTATTACACACACTCTATGGTAACCTTGTTAGATCTTGCACTTAACTCATTAGCATTAATATATACATGCTTGCCCCAAGATGCCTTAACCTCAGCATATATCTCATGCCTACCCTTGCCAAGCAATCTATCTAATGTAAAGAGATCTATCCTCCTAGTAACATCAAATAGCAGTGACTGTGCCTCTTGAACACTTCTAGGCAAGAGAGAGTCATTATCCATCACTATCATAGCCCACACTTTCTTCTCTGGAGGGTATGGCTCTATGGTTGGATCCCTGCTCCAGTAGAGTGATGCCTTACGTAAGAATATTATAGGCTCACATATATCCTTGCCAAGGGATTTTAATGCTATAGTGTACTTTATTCTAAAGAGGTTATCGTGCATATCATATGCATAAAGCCATGTCTCCCTGTTGAACACATCTCTAATCTTACCATTTACACTGAATGATAGTTCAAGTGTTAAAGGGTCTGTACAGTTAACCCTCTCACTTGATGCTGTAAGTACTACATTCTCTATCATGCTACTATTATCATCATCAGACATAGGCATAATACCATCAATCCATCTATCTATCTATCCATCCATCATATATTATTTATTTATTAATGCTTTATCTTATTATACGCTAGATAGGTAGATAGATAAAGGTATTTATCTTTGATACATTAATTAATTATAATGGCTGATGTGAGTATAGCAACTATCAATGATAGGAATGATGTAACATTCAAGGTTAAAGATGAGGATATATCTGTACTGCATATAGTGAAGCATGAACTTGTAAAGATGGATCATGTTAGCATAGCTGGAGTAGCACAGAGGCACTATCTAATAAACGAGTATGAGTTTAGGGTAAGTACAGATAATGAAGATCCATTTAATGCGGTTAGAGATGCAATAAATACTGCATTAAGTAATGTAAGAAGATTAAAGGAAGAGGTTATTAACAGTTTAAATAAACAGTAGAGGTGTTATAAAGTATGCACTTCTGCCCCAAGTGCGGGATGAGATTAATGTATGTAAAGGGTAGCGAAGGCACTTATCTAACATGCAAGAAATGCGGGTACCGTGAGTTAGCAGACAAGCAATTAGCAAAGAACAGTGGTTCTAGCAATAAAGAGTCTAAACCACTGATCCAGGTTCTTGGAGAGGATGGGGAGGATATATCTACTATGCCTACTATAAAGATCCTATGCCCAAAGTGTGGATATGATACAGCTGTATGGTGGATGTTACAGACTAGAAGTGCAGATGAGCCTACCACACAATTCTATAGATGTGTAAGATGTAATCATACATGGAGGCATTACGCATAATTATCATCACATAATTATAATATGGCTATTATAATATGAGCCCATATTATATATCACATATGAAACTAAATTAACCTTAGATAAGGCTATATTAACCCATTCATAATCCGTTTTTAGCAAATGTATTAGTTGATTCTCTCAAAATTGAAGAACAAAAAGTTTTTAAACACCAAGGTGGAATTAATGCTATGAGGAGTCTAATAATAGCAATAGCACTTGTATTACTACCGTTATTTACCATCATAGGTGTAGGGGCAACAGATTTTACAGTTAATAGCACTCAGCAAAGTATAAGAGGTGAGATAATAGAGGATGATAATACATTTAATGTAGTAGAGACTAGATTGCAGATAGCAGGGAGCAATGCACCAGCAACCATCAATGATGTTAATAACCCAATAGATATAACTACAGCAGATCCATTGGTGAATGCCAATAACATAAATAGGGGTGATTTCGTTTACCTTATACGATTAGAAGAGAGGAATCCTGATAGTGCTCCATTAAACAGTAAGTGGAAGGTTACATTGCTACTTAATGATAATGAGATCGCTACAGTTTACATAGGTAATACATCAGCAGTTAATGCTGTTGAGGGTGTAAGGATACGATTTAACATTGGCAGTAGCTTCAGTGGAGGGGTTCTACAGACAACTATAACTAGAATAGCATAGATTTGGTGCAATAGAAGAGAGGTTAGGTGGGTGGGGGTGATACAGTATAGATAGAGTAAGGATTAAAGACCTCCACTTTTATTTACTCTCAACCTTCTTACTATCTATTATAATTATAATATCATACTCAAGCGTAGATATTTATGCACAGAGCAAGATAACTGTAATTATAGATACATACCCTATAAAATCACCCTTGGTAGTAGATGGCAAGATCTACCAACCCCCAGTGCAGTTCACATGGGATAGATATAGTAGGCATGAGTTCATGCCCCTTAATGAAGTAGTGTATGATGATAATGGTGCAAGGTTCATATTCAATCAATGGAACGATCTTAGCAAGGATGTTAAGAGGAGTATAACTGTAGACTATGATAGTGATGGTAATGCATCAATACAATATATTGCATACTTTGATAAACAATATAGGCTCTTAATTATAGATGGTGATAACTCAAGGGAGGAGTGGTATAATGCTAATATATCAACTACCATTACTGTAGATAAAGTAAGGGATATAGATGGAAGGAGTAGATTGATCTTAAGTTCATGGTCTAGCAGTGATCCTAACATACCATTATCCGATGGTAACAGTATAACAGTAGTTATGGATAGAAGCATTGTATTGAAGCCCATATGGAAGAAGCAATATTACATTAATGTAAAGGCCATTGATATATATGGTAATGCTTTAGATAACATAATAACTATAGGCTCAGGATGGTATGATGAGGGTTCTAAAGCACACTTAGCATGTATACCTCTTACCAATAACAATAACAATAACAGTAGTAGCAGCAGTAAGAGCCTACTCTTCTACTCATGGAGAGTTCTTAATGCTATAAGATCCCCAGATATGGATTATAGGGATAGAGAGGGTATAACAACTATAACGGTAGATGCTCCATATACACTTGAATGCATCTTCATACAGCATGATGAATCTACTAGAGGCTCAACGGATAAAGAGCAGCTGATACCATCACAGTTGCATAGGCTAACAGTATTAACAAGCTATGGAGCACTAATTAGAGATGAGTTGGTAGAGAGTAACTCAATAGTAAAGATTGATGCTCAATACATAATACCAGTAAGCAATGATACTAGATATGTATTCATGCAATGGAATGATGGGCTACTAAGGAATAATGCAAGTAATATGGTTAAGGTTTATAATGATGATAAGATAATCGTTGCTGAGTATAAGAAACAGTACAAGATAGAGGTTAATGGTAATACCTATGGCTGGTATGATGATGGATCTAGAGTAGAGATAAAGTGCCCAATGCCAAAGAGTAGCAATGAGGTTAAGTATGAGTTTGTATCATGGAGTATAGATAATAGCAATAATAATAATGATAATGTAGGTTTAGAAGACTCTAGCAAGGAGAGTATAAGCATAACTGTAAACAGACCATATAAGCTCTCATGCTCATGGAAGGAACTCTACTACGTATCAATAATATCGCCTTATAGAGAGGTTAAGGGTGAGGGCTTATATGAGAAAGGTACTCAAGCAGTTATATATGCAAGTGAGCAGATAGATCTTGGGCTAGGGAAGAGAGCCTACTTTGCTGGTTGGCAGGGAGATATCAATGATAAGAGTAATATACTAAGCATAATTGTAGATAAGCCTTACAAGATAGTCGCTGTATGGAATGAGGATAGTACGCAACAGTACATAGTACTTGCTATACTAAGTATGAGTGTTATATCTGTTAGCATAATGTACATCAAGGGTAGGGTTAAGTAGAAGCAAGGTGAATAGATTGGGTTGCATTGATTCAATGTTAACATTGGTTGATGGTATAATGATAAAGAAGGAGGAGGTGTTGTAATATGAGAGACGATTATCTTAATGAGAATAAGAGTTTAGATGATAACAATGAGATGATTAATAATAACAAAAATCATGGTAGATTAATACATATACTAAGTATAATTGTACAAGTTATACCAATACTACTCATAATTACCTTATCACTGTATAGCATAACTCTCCTACTTAATACAACAAATCCTATACTTGTAGCTGAAGGGATAAGCATGCGCCCTAGCATAGTTGCTGGAGATATACTTATACTTGATAGACCAGAGTTCTCACTAATAAGGGAAGGAGATATAATAGCATATAGATCCATTACAACTAATAGCATAGTTGTTCATAGAGTAGTTGATGTTAATGCTCAAGGATATCTAGTAACTAAGGGTGATAATAGTAGTAGTAATTCTATTGATGAGATTGTGTATATGGATAATTATTTAGGCAGGGTTGTACATATAATCCCTAAAGTAGGGATAATAATTCTATTAGCAAAGAACCCATTGGTACTGATTATAATTGCTGTAAGCATAACTCTTGCTTCCTTATTCATATTACTTGATAAGAGGCAGGGTTTTAAGGATAGATCAATAAGGATAGATAGATAATAAATATTAAGGAATTTATATTAAGCTTGTACTTGGTATACCATGTTAATTATAAAGAGCAAGAGTGCATATGAATGGAAGACTATAATGCAGGCTATATCTACAATAGTTGATGAAGCAGTATTCAATGCTACAAGCGAGGGGATAATGTTTAGAGCAATGGATCCTAGTCATGTTGCTTTAATAGATATAATATGGAGTAGTGCAGCATTTGAGAATTACCGATGTGATGGTGAGTTGATCTTTGCTGTTAGGGTAGATGAGTTCTTAAAGCTCTTAAAGAGAGCAGATAAAGATGAGAGTGTAGAAGTAAGTATAAATAATAATGTAATAAAGAGTGCTGAGAGAGAGGGAGAGGGAGAGGAAGAGAATGTAGAACCTTCAGCATCTGCATCAACACTATCATTAAAGTTCACCAAGGAGAATTCTAAGAAGAGTAGGCATTATAGGCTTAGATTGTTAGAGGTTGGTAGTAGTGCTAGTGCAACGGTAACACCATTACCAAAGTTAAACTTTACAACCAAGATAACCATGAGCCTTAATGCACTCATAGATACTCTAAAGGATATAGAGGTTATATCTGATCAGGTAACCATATACAGTAATGGAAGTGTTGTGCAGTTTGAGGGTAAAGGTGATACTGGTGATGTAAAGGTTGTATTTGAGCAAGGTGGTGATGAGGTAAGGGAGATTATTATGCAGGAAGGTGTAAGTGAGAGTAGAGCAACATACAGTATAAAGTACCTCTTAGATATGGTAAATGCTATAGATGATGCTGAGAGTGTAGCAATAGAGTATAGCAGTAAGATACCTTTACGCTTAGAGTTCAGACTACCTTTCATGTGTAAGATACATTACTATCTAGCACCAAGGGTAGAGTAAGTAATTATGCATGTATGCATGTATGAATGAATAGAGAGGTGTTAAATAACTATCATATCCTTTCATTATATTTATATATTAAGGATTGATTTAGCCTAACCATAGATGGATGGACATGCTTACTGTTATGAAGTTTGGTGGTAATACAGTAGCAACTGCAGAGAGAGTAAGCAATACTGCTAGTATAATAAGATCATACTCTACTAGTAATAATAATAAATTGATCGTAGTTGTATCTGCAATCAAGGGTATAACTGATGAATTGATTAGCATATGTGATAGCATAAAGAGGAGAGATGAGCATCTTACCAATACTATACTAAGCAATATAATAAATAAACATAAAGATATAGTTAATAATCTAAGATTACAAGAATCTAACAGAGAGGAGTTAAGTAGTGTTATAGATGCTTTAGCAAATGAGTTAAGTAGTGTGATCAAGGGTTTACTTCTAATAAAGGAGGTTACTCCTAGATCCATGGATTACATACTCTCATTTGGGGAGAGGTTCATTACACCAATATTATGCTATGCACTTAGGGATATCGGTGTAAAGGCTGAGTATATGAGCGGTAAGGATGCTGGTATAGTAACAGACTCAACATACGGTAATGCTAAACCATTGATGGATACAACTAGGCTAAGGATAAGGCATAGATTAGAGCCCATGCTTGATAATGGTATAGTTCCTATTGTAACAGGCTTCATAGGAGTTGATCAGTATGATAATATAACTACACTAGGTAGAGGAGGCTCAGATTACACAGCAACCATAATAGCATCATGCTTGGATGCTGATGAGATAATACTCTGGAGTGATGTTGATGGTCTTATGACAGCAGACCCAAAGATAGTAAAGAATGCCCAAGTTCTTAGAGAGGTATCATATAGCGAGGCTATGGAGATGGCTCTCTTTGGTGCAAAGTATCTTCATCCTAGGGCATTGGAGCCTGTGCTAGATAAGGGCATACCTATAAGGATAAGGAATGCATTCAATCTAGAGGAGCAAGGTACACTTATAGTTAAGAACTCAAATGCTTATCCTAACAAGATAGTAAAGGCTGTAACTGCAATAAAGAACATGGCTCTTATAGATGTTAGAGGTACAAGTATGATAGGCTCTCCTGGTACTGCTGGCAAGATATTCTCAATACTTGGTAATGATGGGATAAACATAGTTATGATATCCCAAGGACCATCAGAGTCTAGCATATCTATGGTTGTAAGGAAGAGTGATTTAGATAAGGCAGTGAATGCATTGGAGTTGAACCTATTAGGCAAGGTAATAAAGAGTATAAATGTTACAGATGATGTAGCAATAATAGCAGTAGTAGGCTCTGGGATGAGGGGTACCAAGGGTGTTGCTGCAAGGGTATTCAATGCAGTTGCAAGACAGGGTATAAATGTTATAATGATAGCACAAGGTTCATCAGAGCTTAATCTAGCATTCGTTGTAGAACATGCTTATGCTGATGATGCTGTTAAAGCATTACATGAGGAGTTTGAGTTACATAACATAAATAATAATTAACTGCTATTTGCTACTACTACTACTAATAATACTACTGCTAGCCTTTCCTAACTTACTCTTCTGCTCCTCTATCTCTTTAGTACTGATCTTCTTGAACAATGGTTTAACATTGCCTATTGTATGATTTGCATTAACTGCTAGAGTAGATGCATTATCCCAACTCTGTTCATGTACAGAGCCATGCATGTTCAACTGCTTCCATATGAGCTCTGAGGAGTATGGTATGTAAGGTGCAAGTAATATTGCTAATGAGTGAACAGCATTTACAGATATGTAAATGCAGTTGTATGCACTTGCAGATTCATTATTAGACCTTAAGATATTCCATGGTTCCTTGCTCTGGAAGTATTGGTTAAAGTGGGATGCAAATGCTACTATCCTCCTTAAGCCCTTATCAAACTCATTGCTCTCTATTAGAGAGCCTACCTCATATGCTATACCCTTTATCTCTTCTATACTTGCTCTATCTAGTTCATCATAAGCATCTATACTAGGCTCTCTTATACCATACTTGCTAGCGAATGATAATGCTCTGTTTATGAAGTTACCTATATTATCTATAAGTTCAGTGTTAACCCTAGATGCAAACTCATCCCACTCAAAGTTAAGATCCTCTTGGCTGTAAGGTGTTATAAGCGCAAGGTAGAACCTTAGGTAATCTGCTGGAAAAGTCTGTAAGAACTCCCTTAGGCTTATGTACCAGTTCCTACTCTTAGATATCTTCTGCCCTTGTAGCATAAGATGCCCTCTTGTAGGTATGTAATCTGGTAACTTGAATCTAGCATCTCCTAGCCTCATTGCTGGTAAGAATAGGTAATGGTGATACACTATATCCTTGCCTATGAAATGGTATACTATGCTTGAGTTCCAGAATGATATGCCATCATCCTTACTATCCTTGCTTATCAAACCTCTCCTCTCTGCAAGCAGTAATGTACTTGCTATATAGCAGAGGTGGTTATCAAACCAACCATAGAGCACTTTACTCTCATTCTCTAATGGTATCTTAACCCCCCATGTTATATCCCTAGTTATATCCCAGTCTTGGAGCCCCTGCTCTATCCATCTTAGAACATAGTTCTTCACATCCCTTTGCAGATTATTGTTGTTATCAAGCCATTCCTTAAGCATGTTTGCAAATGCTGATAGTCTAAAGAAGTAATGCTTGCTCTCCTTCTTAACTGGCTCTCTCTTGCATATTGCACACTTTGGCTCAAGTATCTCATCTGGTACTCTACCACAGTTCTCACATACATCTGAGTACTGGTTATCTGCATTACAGTATGGGCATCTGCCTATAACATATCTATCTGGTAAGAACTTCTTATCATACTCACAGTAGTATTGGATTACATTACTCTCATATATGTAACCTTTACTGTAAAGGCTTAGGAAGAACTCTTGTACAAACCTTACATTCTCCTCAGAGCTTGTACTATGGAATATATCAAATGAGATACCAAATGCCTTGAAATCCTCCTCATCTCTATCATGCCAGTACTTAACATACTCTCTAGGATCCTTGCCTTCCTGCTCAGCCTTTATAAGTATTGGTGTACCAAAGTCATCACTTGCACATACATGGTATGCCTCATAGCCTCTCATCCTATAGTATCTAGTAAGTATATCTGCTGGTAGATATGTTGATGCTACATGCCCTAGATGTATCTCTCCATTTGCATATGGAAGTGCACTTGTTATTATTATCCTCTTCTTGCTTGCAATGCTCATGCAAAATATAAACTGATTAAAGTAATATAATGATTATTAATGCTAACCTATTCTGCCCTATTAATTAGATAACTATAGATGCCTTTTACACTATTCCTTATAGAGTTCTTAACATACTCTGGTATTGAGTCTATTGTAACCCTTGCAGTAGATGATACATAGTTTATTATGCTAGACTCTAAGATCTTTAGAGTAAGATTGGTATTAGCATCTATGCCTTGCTCATCTACCCCTCTAACCTCCCCTTCTCCTCTTACTCTCTTCTTATTAATATCATCAATTAGACCCTGTACTAAACTAACCCACTCATCTATGCTTGCTAGAGTGGAATTGAATACACTGCTAGGCTTATCACTTATACCAAAGTGAGGCATTAACAGTATCTTAGCATCAAACGCTCTAAGTCTATTAACGGTCTCAATATACTTCTTGTAATCAAAGCTTGGTGGAGGGGTTGTAGGTATAAAGCAGTATGGGAAGTTTGGGTATAGCATGCTAACAGAGTCTGCTGTTGCAATAAGTGCAGTGCTAGCATTAATGTAAACTGCTATCTGGTGTGGTGCATGACCTTCAGCGTCCATGCATGTTAGTTCTATGCTACCTAGATCTATGCTATACTCTTTACCCTTATCAACACTCCTTATACTCTTACTTGCATCTACTGGCATAGGATAACCAAATGTATCTAATGCATGCTCCCCAAATACTTGTTTAACACTTGATATCAACTTACTAGGATCTAGCATGTGCTTTACTGCTCTAGCATGTGCTACTATCTCAGCATTACTATGCATAGCAAGGTATCCAAGTGAACCGTAATGGTCCAAGTGTAGGTGTGTAGGTATCAGGTAATCTATATCCATGGGAGTAAGGTTAAGTGATCTTAGATCATCTAATATGGTATCCTTGCTTGATGCATAACCCATATCTATCAATGCTACCTTCTCATCTACTAGCAGATAACATGCTACTGCTCTAGCATTACCCAATGCAAGTGTATCTATAAGATAGATGCTAGCCTTATTTACCCTTATCTTATCAACTATCATTACCTACCTTAAATGTTTAGATTTAATTAATTAATTAACTTACCTATTCAAATTCATTCAAAGAAATAGGTTATGCTACTATTATTCTTACTGCTTTACTTCATCTGCATTACTACTACTGTTGTTGCTGCTGTTGTTAATATTGTTACTGTTGCTGTTATTACTACTGCTCTTAAGTTCATCACTCAACTCTTTTATCTTAGCCATCAATGCCTGCTTTAAGGGTGTGTTATCTACTGGGTTAAGTGGCATCTTACACGATGGACATCTGAAGAATACCTCATATGCTTGATCAAATGTTAGCCTTTGGCATGAGTCATTACCACAATGATAGAACTGGTTGCTCTCCTCGTAGTTAAGCCTTATCTTTAACCTCTCAAGTATCTTACGCCTCTGTAGATCTATGAATGTATCTACATTATCTCTCTTTACCCTCCATCTGTATACGAACCAACCCTTCTTCTCATCCCTTACCCTTATACCACTTATAAGTGCCTTGCTGAAGAGATCGTAAAGAACCTTCCTTACAGTATTTATCTTAAGCCCTGTAGCACTAGCTATCTCCTCATCTGTTGTATCCTCATTATTTAGTAGTGCTCTAGCAACTCTAATGTAGTCATCTCCACCTAATAGGTTTGCTATCTTTACAAATGTATCTTCATACTCTATCTTCTTCAACATTATTAATATATGTACAATTCCATTATTATGCTTACCTATAGTAGAGTTATCTTTTAGTATTGAATACTCTTGCTATTGATTCCTCGTATGGTGGCTCTAATACTCCTCTCTCAGTTATTATAGCACTTATAAGGTGAGGTGGGGTAACATCAAATGCTGGATTGAATACTCTTACCCCCTTTGGGGCTATCCTTTTACCTCCTACTTTAACAACCTCATCGAATGCCCTCTCCTCAATTATAACATCTTTAACACTACTGCTTAGATCAAAGCTTGATAGTGGGGCTGCAACATAGAATGGTATCTTATGCTCCTTTGCAAGCAGTGCTATCTGATATGTTCCTATCTTATTGAATACATGCCCATCCCTTAATACTCTATCAGCACCAACTATAACCTTATCTATCATACCTCTAGCCATTAGCAGTGCTACTGCTGTATCTGGTACTATGCTAACATCTATACCATCATGCTTTAACTCAAATGCTGTTAATCTAGAACCTTGCATAACTGGTCTAGTCTCAGTTGCTATTACAGAGAGCCTCTTACCCTGCTCAATGGATGCCCTTATAACCCCTAACGCAGTACCATAGCCTACCGTTGCTAATGCTCCAGCATTGCAGTGTGTAAGTACTCTATCACCATCATTCATAAGGGTTGAGCCATTGTATGCTAAGGATCTGTTAACCTCAAGATCCTCATTTAGCATTGTTAATGCCTCCTTAAGCATAAGATCTTTCACCTCCTCTATACTCTTGCTTGTATCCCTTGCTATACTCATAACCCTCTCAAGTGCCCAGAATAGGTTAACAGCTGTAGGTCTTGTTGCCCTTAGTGTATTATATGCTACATTAAGTTCATGCATGAAAGCATCCTTATCCCTTGCTCTACTCTTCAATGCTGCTAGTGCTAATGCTAAGGCAGCAGCAACACCTATGGCTGGTGCCCCTCTTATGGCTAGGTTCTTTATACACTCAGCAACCTGCTTGTAGTCTGTACACCTTATATACTCTAACCTGTTTGGGAGCCTCCTCTGATCTATAAGTAGTATGCTATTATCTTTATCATCCCATCTAATGGTTAGTAATCCATAATCTATTGCTGTAGATCCCTTCTGCTTAATGCTATCTGCCATACTATGCAGATTTATGCAAGTGTATATATTCTTATAAATATTAATTATTGGATATCCTTAGCAGGATTAGCATTAATATTATAACTCTTGCTCTCTATAGCATTTATAGCACTTCTGAACAAGGTTACTAGCAACATAACCTCCTTAGATGTTGCCATACCCCTGCTAACTACACGCTCTATTGCAAGGTTAAGCATAGGTATCTTATGCTCCCTAACCATAGACAATCTAGCAAGTCTTATAGCATAATCCTTAAGGAGTTCTATCTCATGCTTACTTGCACTATCCCTAATGCTATGAGTAGAATCTCTGTATATCTCATATAGTATTATGGCAAGTGCATGTGATATATTTAGTGCCTTATACTCAGTAGGGGTATCTATACTTACTACTATACTGCATCTCTCAAGTTCCTCATTTGTTAATCCTATGCTCTCTCTACCAAGTAAGATGCATGCATTGCCATGGATTGAATTAATTATACCTGCTAACTCCTTAGGTTGTATAGCATCCCTAACTATATTGCCCCTCCTTCTTGCTGGAACAGAGGTTGTGCCTATAAGCATATCAAACCTCTTAAGGTAATCAAACTCAACCAGTTTTGCATTATCAACTATATGGGCTGCATGTGCTGCGAATATCCTAGCCTTGCTCAGATCTACCTTTGGATTTACAAGTATAAGTTCATCTAACCCAAAGTTCATGACTAGCCTTGCTATATGCCCTACATTAACCTCATACATTGGCTCACATACAGCTACACTTAACCTCATACAATTCCATATAAATTAATCACTTATAAAAATAATATAATGAGGAGTTTAGTTATGATGGGTATGGAGGAGAGGTATGTTAACATAGATGGTTATAAGATAAGGTATATTGAGCATGGTGATAAGAGCAAGAAGCATGTACTCCTAATACATGGATTAGGGGGTTCTATAATGAGTTGGAGTAGTAACATCCCTTACCTTGCAGATTTATTCCATGTTGTAGCATTTGATCTACTTGGATTCGGTAAGAGCGATAAACCAAGGATAGATTATACCATGGATGTATTTACCAATATAGTTAAAGGTGTAGCAGATGCTCTATCGTTGGATAGATTAAGCATAATAGGCTCATCGCTTGGTGGGCAGATAGCATGTGAGTTTACATTAAAGAATATGGATAGGGTAGAGAGGCTTGTACTTGTATCCCCTGCTGGGTTTACACCAAGATCCTTTAAGGGCACAAGTTCACTATTAAAGTATGCTAAGATATTTAATGCAAAGGATATAGATGGGTTAAGGAGAATACTAGTTGATGTACATGGCTCTAGCATAAGTGATGATTACCTAAGATGGATGCATGAATACATAAATATGGAGAATTCAAAGCATGCATTCCTATCTGCATTAAGGAATAGTGCTAAAGCAAGTAGATTAACTAGAAGGTTCAAGGAGATAGTAGAGAGGGTTAATACACTAGTTATATGGGGTAAGAATGATAATATAATACCTGTAAAGTATGCATCTTTCTTTGTAAACGTAAGTAACTGTAGGCTAATATTACTTGAGCACTGCTCACATAGGCCACATGTTGAGGATAGCAGATTATTTAATGAGTATGTAAAGATCTTCCTGTTAGGCTAATCAAGTATATTAGCCATACCTTTTATCACTCCAAGCTCATCTAACCTAAGTAACTCGTTTAACTTTGCTATCCTCTCTCCCCCAACAACACCTGCCTTAAGCATCCTTGAACCAGTTGCTACTGCTACATGTGTTATATGTGCATCGTTAGACTCACCAGACCTATGTGATGTTACTAACCTTATCTTATTTGTATATGCCTTGTATGCAAACCTTAGAGCATCATATAGACTACCTGCCTGATTAACCTTGAGTATTGCAGCATTACATGCTTTATACTTTAATGCATAATCTAGCCTATCAGCATTTGTTACAAGAAGATCATCCCCAGTTATGTAAGTGCTATTATTGAACCTCTTAACCAACTCACTCATACCCTCAAAGTCCTCCTCATGTAATGGGTCCTCAACGTATATCAGTTTATGATCCCTTATAAGCATGCTAACGAACTCTATCTGCTCCTCTCTGCTTAATATCATACCCTCTCTAGTGTAAACATACCTCCCCATCTTACTATCCCAGAGTGAGGATGATGCAAAGTCTATGCCTATTGCTACATCTTTGCCTAATCTATATCCAGCCTCATTGCATGCCTGCTCTACAGCCTCTAATGCTTCCATGCTCTTAATGTTTGGTGCCCATGCGCCCTCATCCCCTCTACCGTATGTGAACCTCTTATCCTTAGCCTCCAGTATAGATCTTAATGCTCTATGCACATCTATATTCATCTTTACTGCAGTGCTTATGCTACTTGCACCTATTGGTACTACTAGATACTCCTGTATATCTGGTGTACCAGGACCAGCATGTGCACCCCCACCAAGTACATTGCCTAATGGGTAAGGGAACCTATAATCATGATCATGATACAAGTGCTTGCTTATTAACTTAAACATGGGCTCATCTAATGCCTTTGATGCAGAGTCTAATGCTGCCATACTTAATGCATATGCTATAGAGCCTCCTATCCTTGAGTAGTTATGTGTATCATCTATGCTCCTAAGTACATCATAAACAGCCTTTGGGTCTGTAGCATCTATGCCTATGAACTTATCTTTGCTTGAGTTAAACAAGGATAAAGCATGCTCTATGCTATTGTTAGGGAATGCTATAGCCTCATGCTTGCCTTTGCTTGCTCCAGCAGGAGCACATGCCCTCCCTAAATACTTGCCATCTGTTATAACATCAACCTCTACACTCTCCTGCCCTCTGCTATTATAGCATAACCTACACCTAATAGAGGTTATCTTAGCCATATCTAATCATCCATGATATATATTATAGAGTGTCTATCTCCTCCTTCTTACGCATCAGTACCTCATAGTATGGCAGTAGTTGGTATATAGTCTCTACAGTACTTAAGAACATCCTCCTACAGCAGTAACGCTCTATACCCATCTCATCAAGAACCTTTGCTGGTTTCTCACCTGCCCTAACCCTGCTCAAGTATAGATTATACTTATCTGCTATAAGGCTACCACATGTGAAGCATCTTATAGGTACTAGCATGGGTTATACTTTAATTAATGCATATAAAAATATTTAGTATATGCTGCGGGGGTCGCCAAGCCTGGTCAAAGGCGCCAGACTGAGGCTCTGGTCCCTTAGGGGTTCGTGGGTTCAAATCCCACCCCCCGCACTCATACTAGTTTATTTATGGTTGAGTGTATAATCTCTAAGCCTTCATATACCTCCTCCTTGTTTATTATTAATGGGGGTATTATCCTTACAGCCTTTATACCTGCAGGCAGTAATAGCAATCCATTCTTGAATGCTTGTATAAGAAACCTATCCCTTAACTCCTTGCTTGCAAACTCTACACCTATCATTAATCCTAACCCTCTAACATCTATAATACTATCCTTACTCTCCTTCATTATATCCATCAAGCCATGCAGTAGAAGCCTACCCATTGCATCAGCATTATCCATTAACCTATCCCTAGCAATAACCTCTATTATCTTTGCACCTACAGCCATATCTATCCTATGCCCTCCTCCCCATGTACTAGATAGCACTCCCTGCTGGTTTGGATCGAACCTCTTATGGTATAAAGTTGCCCCAACCTGTAGTGCCTTTGCTGCACATATTATATCTGGCTTTATATCATAATGCTCAAATGCCCACCATCTACCGGTTCTTGCTATACCAGACTGAACCTCATCTATTATCAATGGTACATTGTACCGCTCTGAGCACTCCCTTAACTTCCTTATGAACCTCTTACTTGCTATATTGTAACCTCCCTCGCCCTGAACTATCTCAGTTATTATAAAAGCAACCTTGTTCTCCTTAAGTAAGTACTCTATAGCATCAATATCCTCATCATCCTCTCTTGTACAGAATCTTATCCTCTTAACAGGTAACTCTGGGAAGTTGTTCTTCTGTACAGGCTTACTGAATGTAAATGTTAATGCCCCAAGGGTTCTCCCATGGAAGGCGTTTATGCATGATACCCCTGGCAATGCACCCATAGCCTTATATGCTAGTTTTATTGCATTCTCAACAGCCTCAGCACCAGAGTTTATGAAGAATGCCTTGAACTCCCTTGGTGCTATTGCTAATACCCTCTCCGCAAGTAATGCATGCTCTTCACAGTAGAAGTCTTGCCCAGCTATCTTATGTGCACCAATGCTAGAGTATTCCCTTAACACCTCTGTTACATCTTTATGCTTATAGCCTAAAGGGCATGAACCTATGCATGATGTAAAGTCTAGGTATATATTGCCATCAACATCCTCTATATAGCATCCTTCACCATCTTTTACAACCAAAGGGTAAGTAAATGTAGAATCATAACATCTTCTCTTCATGGTTTCTATAACCTTTAATGCCTTTTGACCAGGTGGTGTTACTATTATTCTATGCCTCATAGCAGTATAGTTATGTATTAGTAAAATAAGCTTAACTATGCGGTATGCGGGGGGTGGGATTTGAACCCACGAACCCCTAAGGGACCAGATTCTGAGTCTGGCGCCTTTGACCAGGCTTGGCGACCCCCGCAGCATATACTAAAATTAGTTCATCATAATTAATTAACTGTAATTTATCTTATCTCTGCTTAACCTATAGATTAGATGCATACATAGATATCATCCCCTTTAACCTCTACCTTGTAGGTATTTAATCTAACACCCTTGAGATGATCAAGCAGTCTGCCATCAGTAACGTTGTAATGCCATCTATGCATATAGCACTCTATCACATCTCCTTTTAGTAATCCATCAACCAAAGGGGCATCTTGATGTCTACAGTATGCCTCTATAGCATAAAAGTTACCATTAACATTGAATACTGCTACATCAATGCCATTGATCTTAAACTGCTTCCCCTTGCCTATTGGAATATCGCTCTTCTTTGCAACCTTGAACCATTGCATGATGTAAATATACGTTAATAAAATAAATATTGTTGCCTTACTTAGAAGCCTTACATGGTAAAGGTTAAAGATATGAATCTAGCTGATAAAGGTAAGGCATCTTACGAATGGGCTAGGGCACATATGGGTATACTTGAGAAGAGTATAGAGAGGTTAGAGCATGAGAAGCCCTTACATGGTATAAGTAGTGCACTATGCTTGCATGTAACAAAAGAGACATCAGTACTTGCACTAGGGCTTAAAAGACTTGGTGCAGATGTTAGCCTATGTGCAGCAAACCCTTTAAGTACACAGGATGATATAGCTGCCTTCTTGGCTATGCAAGGAGTAGATGTTTATGCTTGGAGAGGAGAGAGCATGCAAGAATACTATGATTGTATAAGAGCAGTGTTAAGCAAGAGGCCTAATACAATAACAGATGATGGCTCTGATATGCATGCTATGTACCATAAGGAGTTCGTTAATGTATTTAAGCCATTGGGAGGTACAGAGGAGACTACAACAGGGGTAATAAGATTGAAGGCTTTAGAGAGGGAGTCTAAACTTGCATACCCTGTCATAGCAGTTAATGATGCTTACACAAAGCATCTATTCGATAACAGATACGGCACTGGGCAGAGTACAATAGATGGTATAATGAGGGCAACGAGCATACTACTTGCTGGTAAGACTGTAGTAGTTGCAGGTTATGGATGGGTTGGTAAGGGTATAGCAAATAGAGCAAGGGGTATGAATGCTAAGGTTATAGTTACAGAGGTTGATCCTATAAAGGCTTTAGAAGCATACATGGATGGGTTCATGGTTATGCCGATGCTTGATGCATGTAAGTATGCCGATATCATAATAACTGCAACTGGTCAGAAGGGGGTTGTTAGGAGTGAGCACTTTAATGCTATGAAGGATAAGGTTATACTAGCAAATGCAGGGCACTTTGATGTTGAGATAGATGTTAGATGGCTTGAGGATAACGCTAAGAGCAAGAGGCAGATAAGGGATAACCTTGATGCGTACAATCTTAATGGTAAGAGCATATACCTTATAGCAAAGGGTAGGATAGCAAACCTTGTTGCAGCAGAGGGCCATCCACCAGAGGTTATGGCAATGTCCTTTGCTAACCAACTCCTCTCAATAGTATATATAGTAAGGAACCACTCCAAGCTAAGTAATACTGTATATAGGGTTCCAGAGGAGATAGATGCTCAAGTTGCATCTAATGCATTGGAGGCTATGGGTGTAAAGATAGATAGATTAAGTAATGAGCAATTAGAATATGCCAAGAGTTGGGCTATATGAGTATGAGTATGCTATAATGCAGATAATCTTATCAACTAATCCCTTTTATATTGTTACCTACTGACTTGCATTCTACGGTTTATAGTCATTATATTATGATGAGGGATATATACAAGAGAGATACCTTAGTACAGCATTGGATAAACAAGGTTAAAGATGCTAATATACCTTATCAAGATAAGGAGGATATACTGAAGTTCGTTGATTTTATGCTGAGGGAAGGTAGATCATCTTTACGCGTGTTCACCTGCATAGCAGTACTGCTTCGGGCAAAGAAGGTTATAAGGAAACCATTTAGAGAGTGCAGTAAGGAGTACATTGCGTATTATATCAACTACATAGAAGATAATTACAGTCTTACAACACAAATACTTCGGAAGAGCATATTAAAGCTGTTCTTCAAGGTAGTTTATGGTAACAACGAGCATTATCCAGACGCTGTTAGATGGATAAAGTTAAAGGTAAGCAAGGATAAACAGAGAAAAGAAGAGCAGTTATCCTATGATCAATTCTTAACAGAAGATGAGATTAAACTGCTTATAGATACTGCTAATACTATCCAAAAGAAAGCGTTCATTGCTGTAGGTTATGAGACTGGGGCAAGACCAGAGGAACTTTTAAACATAAGGATCAAGGATATAATGTTTGATAGCAAGGGAGCTAAGATAATCCTAAGAGGTAAGACCGTTGAGAGAGTAACCAGAGTCATAGCGTATGTACCTTTACTGAAGCAATGGTTATCCATACATCCATTCAAGAATGATCCTAATGCATATCTATGGTTAGCAGAGGCATCCAACCATAAATGGAAGCCTATAGGCTTAATAGCGATGGAGAAGGCGTTCAGAACTATAATGAAGAAAGCTGGTATAAATAAACGACCTAGGCTTTATATACTAAGGCATTCTAGAGCAACTCATTTAGCAAATAAGTTAACAGAAGCGCAGATGTGTGCCTACTTTGGCTGGCAGTTAGGTACTAAGGTTGTTCAAAGGTACATACACCTTGCTGGTGTTAAGACTGATGATGCTTTACTAGAATTGGCTGGTGTTAAGGTTGATAAGGATAATGAATTATCACCATTGAAGGTTAGACACTGCAAGAGATGCAACGAGATGCTTTCACCAAACCATGAGTTCTGCATAAGATGCGGTTATAGCGATAAGGATGTTATAACAGCAACAACGACAACAGCAGCAGTAGAAGGTAATGTTAGCAGAGAAGTAGTAGATAGGATAAACAGATTAGAAGCAATACTCTCAGTATTGGCTAGTAGGTTAGGTGTTGTTGCTGTTGATGATGCTAATGGTGATGATAGCAAGAAAAGAAAGAAAGGTAAGGTAATAGCATAGGTAGTTAGGTAGGTAGTAGTAACAATAACAACAGCAGTAGTAGTACTTAACTACCTATACCTTTATTTTCTTTTATTTATTTCTCCTTCTTCTTTACTATTTATACCTAGCAATCTCTTGATCTCTTGCAGTTCCTTCATCGCTTCTATTATCAGTTCCTTATCATCCATGTCATCAAGGTTCTTGCTTGCTGTTGCTGTTGTAGTAGTAGTTGTTGCTGTTATTATGCTCATCAATATATAATGGTGGAATTCATGCTTGCTGAACCTTTTATGGTTACGATACACCAGAACGTTAAGGTATAAGCATCATTAATAAAACCTTTCTTTCTTTATCCATAAACAGATTGTCATTGTACTGACAATGTATTTATAAACGCCTTGCTATTCTTGCATGTGTACAACCAATAGCGTAATTCAAAGCGTAACCATCTGATAGTTCTTTACCGCTTTTGCTAGCAGTTAACGCTGATGGCTTGATCAATGGTGGCTTTATCTCATAGTAACCATAGGATACCTTAGTTTTATTTGTGTGAACATCATTATATAATAATGTAATGTAATATGGTTAATTTTATATAGTAAAATACAAAGTTCTCATATATGCGTATTGATGTTTTTGTTGACGAATCTGGCGATCTTGGATTTAATCCAAGGTCATCAAAAATCTTTGCTGTATCTTATTTCATAACTCAAGATACTGAAAGAATTCGTATCAATACTAAAAGATTGTTAAAGCGTATTAATAATAAGTACAAACGAACCATATCTGAGTTTAAGTTTAGCAAAGATTCACATGAAGTGAGGATGAAATTCTTTAACCTTATAAAGAGAATGGATATACTTGTAGGTTGTGTTGTTATTGAGAAAATGGCAGTAAAAGACGAACTGAAAGAGAGACCTTTAATTCTGTATAACTATTTAACTGTAAATTATGTTATTACTAACATTCTTAGCCTTTACGAACCAACTAGAATTTTATTTATAGTGGATAGGAGTTTATCAAAAGAATCAATAATGAAATTCAATAATTATTTAAAAGGTAAAATATCATGGAAGAGTTTTGTAATGAATAAAGATGAACCAGATATTGATGTATGTCATCTTAATTCCCAAGATGAACATTGAATACAAGTTGCAGATTATCTTGCTGGTGCAGTATTCTCAAAATTTGAGCATAATAATAATAATATATATTATGATCTGATCAAAGATAAGATTCAATTTAAAAACTCATGGGGTAGGATAGAATGGTGAACCTTGCCCTACACGCTCCCATCCTGCCTCCGCAGGCATCATTGCCTCGGGCAAGACTTACTCACCTATCTATATGATAGATAACGTATAATATAAGCATTTTGTATAACTAGTTACAGACTGTACATTTTCTTCTACATTATTTATACAAGCGATTTTATCTTGTGTGAACATCACTAAATAAAAGAGCAAACTAAAAGAAACTTTAGAAAACAATTTTAATAACCATTACTAATTATTATTATGTCATCTGATAGTCAAGGAGAGACTAAGGAAGGTACTATAGTAGAAGAGAAGAAGGAGATTGCTACTACAGCTACCAAACCAGAAGAACCTAAAAGAAGGGTAAGAAGAGGTAGGAAAGAAAAAGTAGGAGAAGGAAGAAGAGAAGGAGAACAGACTATGGAAGTAGCAAAAGAGAAGCCAACTGTTACTGCTGTTGTTCCTACTACTATACCTAAACGCTTACTTAACCGCATAGATAAGCATGATACCTATCTTGCTACTATTCAAAGGGATGTAAAGTTAATTAACCGTGAATTGAAGAAGCTGACTACTAGGGTTAATAGAGTAGAAGCAAGGTTAGTAAGAGTAAAGGCTAAGGCTAAGAAGGTTGTAGGTAGTAGAAGCAGTAGTAGCAAGAAGAAGAAAGGAAGAAGTAAGCGATAAACAAACTAAGCAAAAACAAAGAAAGAAATAAGAGTTTTGTATTTAATTTATATCGTTGCTTCTACTATCTCATACAATATCCTATGCAGTCTGTGCGTCATCCTTGATCTAGCAATTGGGTTTGCTCTGCTCTTATGTGTTATTACGTATGTCATGCTGTTAAAGGTGTTCCATAGCGTATCTTCTCTTATTACGTCTATCTCAACATCCTTACCATCTACATTCAACCTTATAGGTGTGTATTTGTAGTACATCATTGGTAAGTTCAGTTCAACCAGCTTCTCAGCAATCTCTTTTGTTACCTTTATCCTTGTAGCCTTT